>Ga0210394_10002995_pt1 | contig 22115 bp, 17 predicted proteins | sample IncBWC12MmetaG_FD_160121 | JGI IMG/M metagenome (GOLD analysis project Ga0210394, IMG submission 160121) | Forest soil microbial communities from Barre Woods Harvard Forest LTER site, Petersham, Massachusetts, United States - Inc-BW-C-12-M | ecosystem: Environmental > Terrestrial > Soil >... | reverse complement strand
CGGCACCAATATCGGCGCCGCGACCCCGGTTGCGCTCGGCGGCCCGATGCTGCCCGGCGGCAGCGCCGAACAAAAACAATCGCAGAACAAGACCGACGAATCCGGCGACACCGAAACGCGCAAGGTTGTCAACGACGCCATCGCCTATATCCGCAGCCTCGCCGCGCTCAACGGGCGCAACGCCGATTGGGCCGCCGACGCCGTACGCTCGGCGGTGAGCCTTCCCGCCGCCGACGCGCTGTCGCTCCATGTCATCGACGTGATCGCCGACGACATCCCTGATCTCCTTCGTCAGATCGATGGCCGCACGGTGAAGGTCGCCGGCAAGCCTGAGCGCCTGGCAACCGCGGGCCTCGACATTGTGGCCGTGCCACCCGACTGGCGCACCGAACTGCTGGCGCTCGTCACCAATCCCAATGTCGCGTTCATTCTCTTGCTGATCGGCGTCTACGGGCTAATCCTCGAATTCTTCAATCCCGGCGCAGTGGCGCCGGGCCTCATCGGCGCAATCAGTCTTTTCGTCGCGCTTTACGCGCTGGCGCTGCTGCCGATCAATTACGCCGGCGCGGCGCTGGTCCTCATCGGCATCGGCCTGATGATTGCCGAGGCTCATATCGGCGCCTTCGGCGCGATCGGCGTCGGCGGCGTCGCCGCCTTCGTCATCGGAGCGCTGATGATGTTTCCCTCGCGCGCGCCGGGCTTCGCGCTGTCCTACGCGGTCGTGATCGGCACCGCCATTTGCAGCGCCGCGCTCTTCCTTCTGGCGCTGGCGGTGCTGCTGCGCGCGCGCAAGCGGCCGGTGGTGACCGGCGGCGAAGCGCTGATCGGCGCCGCGGGCGAGGCGGTGTTCTGGCAAGGCGGTGAGGGCAGGGTGCGGGTCAAAGGCGAAATCTGGCTGGCGCGCGCCGATGCGCCGCTTGCCGTCGGCGCCCATGTCAAAGTTCTCGATCGCGATGGCCTCGTGCTTCGCGTCCAACCGCTCTGACGAACAAGGAGCCAAGCCATGCTGTTTTTCTCGCCGATCATCATCATTGCCGTTTTGGTGCTGATCTTTCTTTGGTCCTCAATCCGCATCCTGCGTGAATACGAACGCGGCGTCGTCTTCACGCTCGGCCGCTATACCGGAACCAAGGGGCCCGGCCTTTTCCTCCTGGTGCCGTTCATCCAGCAGATGGTGCGCGTCGATCTCCGGGTGATTGTCGACGAAGTGCCGCCGCAGGATGTGATTTCCCGCGACAACGTCTCGGTCAAGGTCTCTGCCGTCATCTATTTCCGCGTCATCGATGCCGAGCGCGCGATCATCGAGGTCAGGGATTACCTGGTCGCGACCAGCCAGCTCGCCCAGACCACGCTGCGCTGGGTGCTGGGCAAGCACGATCTCGACGAGATGCTGGCGGAGCGCGACAAGCTCAATTCCGGCATCCAGGACGTGCTCGACAAGCAGACCGAGGCCTGGGGCATCAAGGTTGCCAATGTCGAGCTCAAGCGCATCGACCTCGACGAGAGCATGGTCCGCGCCATCGCCCGCCAGGCCGAGGCCGAACGCGAGCGCCGCGCCAAGATCATCAATGCCGAGGGCGAGCAGCAGGCGGCGCAGAAGCTGGTCGAGGCCGCCCGCATCTTGTCCGAGGTGCCGCAGGCGATGCAGCTTCGTTACCTCGGCACGCTGTTCGACATCGCCAGCGAGCGCGGCTCCACGATCGTGTTCCCGTTCCCGGTCGAGCTGGCGAATTTGTTCTCCAGCATGGCGGCAAAGCGACCTTAGGCGCTGCGGCCGCCAGCAGACGGCGGCCGCGGCATCGACGGGATAAATCGCCAAAAGGCCGCGCAATAAGGTTTGAATGCCGCGGCGGCGATGTTATGGGATGGTCGGACCTCGCGGCTGGCGGCTCCGTCCCGGCTGCATTCACGCGACAATTCTGTGACAGCCGGGCGTCAAGACATGCGAGAGTTCGTTCCCATTTCGGTCACCGGTTGGGACCGATTGTTCAGCCGGTGGGATATTCTCGCGGTTCTGCTGATCCTCGGGCTCTTGGTCTTCCTCGGCGAAGCAAGCCGCCATCTGTTCGAGCCGCTGGCCGATCTGCAGCGCACGCCGCCGTCGCTCGATCCGGCCAATCTGCCCGAATATGCCGCGCGCACGACGTTGCGCATGCTCGTCGCCATGGCGCTGTCGCTTCTGTTCACCTTCACCTATGCGACGCTGGCGGCGAAGAACAAGCAGGCCGAACGCATCCTCGTTCCGCTGCTCGATATTCTCCAGTCGGTGCCGATCTTGGGCTTCATCTCGGTCACCGTCGTGTTCTTCATGGCGCTCGCTCCCGGGCGCGTGCTGGGCGCCGAATTCGCGGCGATCTTCGCGATTTTCACCAGCCAAGCCTGGAACATGGCGTTCAGTTTCTATCAGTCGCTGCGCACGGTGCCGACCGAGCTCATCGAGGCGTCGCGCAGTTTCCGGCTCAGCCCGTGGATGTCGTTCTGGCGCGTCGACGTGCCGTTCGCCATGCCGCAGCTGATCTGGAACATGATGATGTCGATGTCCGGCAGCTGGTTCTTCGTGGTGGCGTCGGAGGCAATCAGCGTCGGCAACACCACGGTCACGCTGCCCGGCGTCGGCTCCTATATCGCGCTCGCCATCGAGCAGCAGAACCTGAAAGCGGTCGGCTGGGCCATCGGCACCATGCTGGTGGTGATCCTGGTTTACGATCAAGTGCTGTTCCGGCCGCTGGTGGCCTGGGCCGACCGCTTTCGCTTCGAGCAGGAACCCGGCGTCGCGGTGCCGCATTCCTGGGTGCTCGACATTTTGCGCCGGTCCCGCATCGTCGATCGGACCATGCGACCGTTCGCGGCGCTGTGGCGGCGCTTGTTGCTGCCGCGGCATCCGGACAATGTCGAAGCCATCAAGCGCGCGCCGCGGACGCGGCGTGGCTGGATCGCCTTCCAATTGGGCTTGATCGTCTTCGCGCTGACCGCGGTTGCTTCGTGGCGGACGCTGCACTTCTTTACCGAGAGCATCACGCTCACTGACGTCGGCACCGCATTGCTGCTCGGGCTGGCGACGCTGATCCGCGTCGTTGTGCTCATCGCGCTCGCCACCATCGTCTGGGTCCCGATCGGCGTTTGGGTCGGCACCCGGCCCTACGCGGCGATCGTGGTGCAGCCGATCGCGCAGTTTCTTGCCGCCTTTCCGGCCAACGTGCTGTTCCCGATCGTGGTCTCGGGGATCGTCGCCTGGAAGCTCGATCCGAATATCTGGCTCAGCCCGCTGATGATCCTCGGCACGCAGTGGTACATTTTGTTCAATGTCATTGCCGGCGCGTCGGCGATTCCCGCGGAGCTGCGTGCCGTCGGCGCCAATCTGCGGGTGCGCGGCTGGCTGTGGTGGCGGCGCATCGCGCTCCCTGCCGTGTTGCCGTATTACGTGACCGGTGCGATCACGGCGTCCGGCGGTTCGTGGAACGCCAGCATCGTTGCCGAGGTCGCCTCCTGGGGCGACCAGCATCTCCAAGCCGATGGGCTTGGCGCCTATATTGCCCAGCAGACCGACGCCGGCGATTTCCACCGCATCGTGCTCGGCATCGCCGTGATGAGCCTTTATGTCGTCGTCATCAATCGCCTGTTCTGGCGTCCGCTGTATGGCTACGCCGAGCGCAAATTCCGACTGGACTGAGGGAGACCATGAGCAGCCTGCTTCTCGACATTCACGGTCTGCGCCACACCTTTCCCAAGGCCGACGGCGGCGACCTTCTGGTGCTCGACGGCATCGAGCTTGAGGTCACGCAGGGCCAGATCGTCGGCCTGCTCGGCCGCACCGGTTCCGGCAAATCGACCTTGCTGCGGCTCATCGCCGGCCTGGCGCAACCGTCCGACGGCTCGGTCACCTATCTGGGCCAGCCGGTGCTCGGGCCGGCGCCGGGCATCGCCATGGTGTTTCAAGGCTTTGCCTTGTTTCCCTGGCTGACGGTGCTGGAGAACGTGCAGCTCGGCCTCGAAGCGCTCGGCCTGCCGGAGCCCGAGATCCGCAAGCGCGCGCTGGCGGGGATCGACCTGATTGGGCTCGACGGCTATGAATCGGCCTATCCGCGCGAGCTTTCCGGCGGCATGCGCCAGCGCGTCGGCTTCGCCCGCGCGCTGGTCGTGCACCCGAACATCCTGCTGATGGACGAGCCGTTCTCCGCGCTCGACGTGCTCACCGCGGAGACGCTGCGCACCGACTTTCTCGAATTGTGGGGCGACGGCAAGCTGCCGATCAAGGGCGTCATCCTGGTCACCCACAATATCGAGGAAGCGGTGCTGATGTGCGACCGCATCCTGTTGTTCTCCAACAATCCGGGCCGCATCATCCGCGAGATCGGCGTCGACCTGCCGCAGCCGCGCAATCGCCTCGATCCGCAGTTCCGCGAGCTGGTCGAGAAAATCTACGTGGCGATGACGGCACGCACGCCGAACGCCCAGGCCGGGCGGCAGACCACCATCAACACCGTGCTGCCGCGCGTCTCGGCCAATCTGTTTTCCGGCCTGATCGAGACGCTCGCCGCCGAGCCCTATAACGGCAAGGCCGACTTGCCGGTGCTGGCCGACGAATTGCATATGGAAGGAGACGAATTGTTTCCCGTGGCCGAGGCGATGCAGATGTTTCATTTCGCCGAAGTCGAGGGCGGCGACATAAAGCTGACCGATACCGGTAAGCAATTCGCCGAACTCGGCACCGACGACCGCAAGAAGCTGTTCCAGAAGCAGCTCTTGGCCTACATTCCGCTCGCGACCCATGTCCGCCGCGTGCTGCAGGAGCGTGCCAATCACGTGGCGCCGAAAAGCCGATTTTTGGACGAGTTGGAAGATCACATGAGCACGGAGGACGCCGAGCATACCTTGCGCGCCGTGACCGCATGGGGCCGCTACGCCGAGGCTTTCGCTTATGACGACGATACCGGCATGTTCAGCCTGGAGAACCCGTCCTAGGCCACGATCAAATTCAATTGAATTGGTCCCATTCTCGGATCAATCCGAGGATAGGCTTTTCGGGATCATGTCGCGGCTTGAACTGACGAATATTGCCCGTGTAAAATTGGCTGCCGCCGGCGCGACTGCGGTTTCGCTGCCGCCGAAGTCGCCGGCTGAAGTGGGGTGATCATGTCTCTTTTGCCGAAGTTCGACGGCGCCGGCCGTGTGCGCTGGCTGTTCGTCATATCGCTGGCGCTCAACGTGTTCTTTGTCGGTGCGGCGGGCGCCGTGGCTTTTCGCTATAGCGGCGCCGGCGCGGTGCCGCTGTCCAATGTCGCGCAAATCAATCGCGATGTGGCCAACCGCCTCAATGTGATCGCCGCATCGCTGCCGGCGGCCGACGCCGAGGTGATGCGGTCCGAGCTGCGCGCCAATGCCATAAATGTGGCGAGCGCGCAGGCCGATCTGCGCCTGTCGCGGGAAGAATTGCGCAACGACCTGCGGGCGGAGCCGTTCGATGCCAACGCGCTACGTTCCGCCATGGCGGCGAATCGCGCGGCGCGGGAAAATTTCGAACTGGTCCTCAGCGGCGTGTTGGTTACCGCCGCCGCCAAGATGTCGGTGGTCGGCCGTAACAAGCTCGCCGACTGGTCGACGACGCGCGGACGCGCCACGGCGCAATAAGGCTTGGCACAATAAGGTTTGGCGCAGTAGACCGATCGACGGCTGTTACGCGGCGTTGCGCCGCACATTGGCGGCGATCGCGAGCAGCGCGCGCTCGGCGATGGTGTCGGCCAGATCGGCGTTGCGGCGCGATTGCAGCACCGCGTCCGCAAGCTCGCTCATGGCGACGAGAAGCCGCGCCGCGCTCCAGAGCCTGAGCGCCGCCGCGATCGCGTCCTTGCGGCGAAAGTTGACCGGCGGCTGCACGGCATCGAGCGAGAATCCCGCGCCGGCTTCGATCGCCGTGCGCCACTTATGCAGTTGCGCGACCTGGCGCTGCATGGCGAACAGGATCGATCCCGCCGAAGTGCCGGCAAGCCGCGCTTTGGCGAGCTGCGTCTCCAGCTCCGCCGGGCGGCCGGCAAATGTCGCATCGACGATATCGTCGAGCGCCAGCGCCGAGGCGTCGGACACCACTGCGGCAACATCATCGACGCTGACCTGATCGCGGCCGCGGGCGTAGAGCGCGAGCTTGGCGATCTCGTTGCGGGACGCCTGGCGGTCGCCGCCAAGAAGCGGAATCAGCATGGCGCGCGCGTCCGGTGCGAGCTTGAGCCCGGCGTCGCGCATCTCGGCGTCGATCAGCCGTTCGCGGTCGCGTTCGTTGTCGGCGTAGCACGGCAGCGCCGCGGCGTTCTTCGCCTTTTCGCATAATGACCGCAGCGGCGCGTTGCGGCGCAGGTCGCCGGCCTCGATCACCACGCGACATTCGATTGCCGGCAGCACCAACAGCGACTCGACCGCCGGCGCGATATTGCGGCTGCCGGCTTTCACCCACACCGCGCGGCGGCCGCCGAACAGCGGAATGGTCTGCGCCTCTTCGACCAGCCGCGACGGCTCGGCGGCCAAATCCTCGGCCTCGAGCCGCGCCAGCGCGAACGGATCGTTGACGTCGTCGACCGACGCTTTGATCAAAGCGTTGACGCGCTCGCTGACCAGGCCGGCATCGGGACCGAACACCAGAACGACCGGCCGCGCCCGATCGGGACGCGCCACGAAGGCGTCGACGTCGGCGGCTTTGATCGCAACCATGATGAATGAACTATTTTAGTTGGAGCATGATCTTTTCCGAAAACCGGTATCCGCTTTTCGGGATCATGCTCTAAGTGCCGGCGACGAAGTACGATGTCAGCCGGTTCCTGATGGCGTCGGAGACGACCTCGGTGGCGCGGTCCTCGGCATCGCGCTGCGCGCGCTGCGCGGCGAAGCGTTGCGCCGCGCCGGGAATATCGTAATCGACATGGGCAAAGGTCGAATCGGTCAAGACGGTCTTGCCGGTTGCCATTTCGATAAGCTGGTAACTGGCCTGGATGGAAGCGACCTGCGCGTCCGGCCGGCCGCTGGTGATGTCGACGATGACCGACAGCGCCGACACGGCGACGTTGACCTTGAGCGTATAGGTCGGCGCATTGGCGCCGGCGGCGCCGTTCAAGCCGTATTGCAGGGAATTGCGCAGCGCCACCGCGACGCGCGCCGCCGGCTGGCCCTTCGGCGCCGGGATCACCGGCACGTCGACCTGCTGAAGCTTGTCGCGTACCGAATCGGTGGCAGCTGACGGCTGCGTGCCGTAGAGCGGCTGGAAACAGCCGGCGGTGAGGCCCGCCGCGGTGAGCACGACGGCAAACCGGGCCAGGCGGCCCCAGGCCGCGTTGCGCTTACACCACCACATTGACGATCCGTCCCGGCACAACGATCACCTTCTTCGCAGGTTTGCCGTCGAGCGTCCTTTTTACCGCATCGAGCGCCAGGACGGCAGCCTCAATTTCGGCCGGCTTGGCGTCGCGCGGCACCGTCACATCGGCGCGTTTCTTGCCGTTGATCTGGACCGGCAGCGTGATCGTGTTCTCGATCAGCAAATCCGGCTCGAGCGTCGGCCACGGCGCCTGTGCGACCAGCGCCTGGTGGCCGAGCGAGGCCCAGCATTCCTCGGCAAGATGCGGCATCATCGGTGCGAACAATTGCACAAGAATGTTAACCGCTTCGCGCATGGCCCACCGGAAATCGGGCGTCGCAATGGCACCCGTTTCCGCCCCCAAATCGGCTCCATCTTGCGACCCCATATCGCCGATTACCGCATTGAGCGTATTGGCGAATTCGTAGATGTGGGCGACACAAACATTGAAGTGTAGCTTTTCGATGTCAGCGGTCACGGCGGCCAGCGCCCGATGGGTGGCCTTGCGCAGTTTCAGCGCGGCTTGGCCGAACCCGGCCGGCCGCTCGGCCGGCGCGCCTTGGGCGATTTCGCCGGCCTCGGCGACGAGCCGCCACAGCCGCTGCGCAAAGCGCCAGGCGCCCTGGACGCCGCGCTCGGTCCATTCCACGTCGCGCTCGGGCGGTGAGTCCGACAGCATGAACCAGCGCGCCACGTCGGCGCCGTAACTGGCGATGATCTCATCGGGGTCGATGGTGTTGCGCTTCGACTTCGACATTTTCTCGATGGCGCCGATCTCGACCGCTTCGCCAGTCGCGATCAGGCTGGCGCGGCGCGCGTCGCCGTCGCTCTCGATCTTCACTTCCGCCGGCGCCGCCCATTCGCCGCTCTTGGTGCGATAGGTTTCGTGCACCACCATGCCTTGGGTGAACAGGCCGGCGAACGGCTCGTCGAGGCCGACATGGCCGGTCGCCTTCATGGCGCGGGTGAAGAAGCGGCTGTAGAGCAGATGCAAGATCGCGTGCTCGATGCCGCCGATATATTGATCGACCGGCATCCACGCATTGACGATCGGCACGTCGGTCGGCGCGCTCTTGATCCAGGGATCGGTGAAGCGCTCGAAATACCACGACGAGTCGACGAACGTGTCCATGGTATCGGTCTCGCGCCGCGCCGGCCCGCCGCATTGCGGGCAGGTGACGTTCTTCCAGGTCGGATGATGATCGAGCGGATTGCCCGGCCGGTCGAAGCTGACGTCGTCGGGCAAGGTCACCGGCAGATCTTTTTCCGGCACCGGCACCACGCCGCATTTTTCGCAATGAATGATCGGGATCGGGCAGCCCCAATAGCGCTGCCGCGAAATGCCCCAATCGCGCAGCCGGTAATTGACCTCGCGTTTGGCCACCGGAACAGGTTGAATGAGGTGAAGCATCTCCCGCTCCTCAAACTGCTCCTTCTGTCCAATGACGAAACGGTCAAAATACCGATGATTCGCGATCCAATGACCAGGCCCGAGTTCCCATTGATAGGAGTTTGAGTTGAACTCCCAACTTCGATCAAGCGGCGGCTTGATGGGCTTACCGAGGGCATCCTTCACTGCAGGGGTAACTAAGATCCCTGGTTTTTCTGCTGTTGCTTCTCTCTCCTCTGTTCCGAGCGGAAGTTGCAACCTGTAACCCCAAATCTCTTTCTCCAATCGACTCGCCACTTCTTCCTTGGCCTGCTCCACCGTCATGCCGTTGAGGAAGCTAGAATTGATCATGCGGCCGTCGCCGTCGTAAGCCGTGTCAGTGATGACGAAGGTCTTTGGATCGACGTCAGGAGGACAAACCACCGGCGTGTTGCCGAGCCCATACTTGTTAGCAAACTCAAGGTCGCGCTGGTCGTGCGCCGGGCAGCCGAAGATCGCGCCAGTGCCGTAGTCCATCAGGATGAAGTTCGCGACATAGACCGGGAGGGTCCAGTTCGGGTCGAACGGATGCACAACTTTGATTCCGGTATCAAAGCCAAGTTTTTCGGCTGTTTCGATTTCAGCCTGAGCGGTACCTCGATGCTTGCATTGAGCGATGAAATTGAGAAGCGCTTGATTCTTCAGAGCAGCTGCGGTTGCGACCCGGTGGTCAGGTGCAACTGCAATGAACTTGGCACCGAACAAAGTGTCAGGGCGCGTTGTGAATACTTCAATTTCTTTCTCCTGCTCCGGCACCGTCGTAGGGGCAAGCCTAAATTTTACCCTCAATCCTTCCGAGCGGCCGATCCAGTTCTTCTGCATCAGCCGCACTTTTTCCGGCCAGCGCTCGAGCGTGCCGAGCGCGTCGAGCAGTTCTTGCGAATATTTGGTGATCTTGAACACCCACTGGCTCATCTCGCGCTGCTCGACCAGCGCGCCCGAGCGCCAGCCGCGGCCGTCGATCACCTGCTCGTTGGCGAGCACGGTCTGATCGACCGGGTCCCAATTCACCTTGCGCTTCTCGCGCTCGACCAGGCCGGCGCGATAGAAGTCGAGAAACATCTTCTGCTGGTGCTTGTAATAGGCCGGATCGCAGGTCGCGATCTCGCGGCTCCAGTCGAGCGACAGCCCCATCGACTTGAGCTGCTTCTTCATCGCCGCGATGTTCTCGTAGGTCCATTGTCTCGGATGGACCTTGCGCTCCACGGCGGCGTTCTCCGCCGGCAGGCCGAAGGCGTCCCAGCCCATCGGATGCAGCACGTCGAACCCCATCGCCCGCTTCACCCGCGCCACCACGTCGCCCATGGTGTAGTTGCGCACATGGCCCATATGGATGCGGCCGGACGGGTAGGGGAACATCTCCAGCACGTAGTACTTGTTGCGCACGTCCTCATTGCGCGTCGCAAAGATGCCGCGCTCGTCCCAGATTTTCTGCCACTTAGCCTCGGCCTCGGCGGCGTTGTAGCGGTCGGTAGCCATTGATTCGCAGTCGTTTCCGGCAATTATCTAAGCCGCGCGACGTGACACCAAAGGCCGCGGCGGGTCAACGGGTTGAGACGCCAGACGCAAAATGCAAAGTGTCAGGGCCGATCCGAGATTTCTCCTTCAAGCCGATCCCCGATAGGAAGCAACACATGCACTACACCACCCTCGGCTGCACCGGCCTGCGCGTCAGCGTCGCCGGGCTCGGCACCGGCGGCTTTTCCCGGATGGGGTTGAAATCCGGCAAGACCGAGGACGAGGCCGCGCGGCTTGTCTGCGAAGCGGTCGAGCTCGGCGTCAATTTCATCGACACCGCGCCGCCTTATGGCACCGAGGGTGTGGTCGGCCGGGCGCTGAAATCGATCCCGCGCGACAAGGTCGTGGTGGCCACGAAAAGCACCGTTCACCGCAGCAACGAATGGTGGTCGCCGGAACGCGTGGTCGCGAGCCTCGACAATTCGCTGCGCCTCATGGGCACCGACTACGTCGACGTGTTCAATCTGCATGCGGTCGATCCGTTCATGTACGAATACGCGCGCGACACGCTGGCGCCCGCGCTTCTCGATCAGAAGGCGAAGGGCAAGATCCGGCATATCGGGCTCACCGAGAACCCGATCCTCGATCACACCAACGAGACACTCAAGCGCGCGGTGAACGATCCGGTCTGGGAGGTGTTCATGGTGGGCTTCCACATGATGCACCAGGGCGCGCGGCAAAACGTGTTTCCGGCGACGCGCCAAAAGGGCATCGGCACGCTGCTGATGTTCGCGGTGCGCAGCATCTTTGCCGATCCGCCGCGCGTCGCCCGCGAGATGAAGGCGCTCGCCGCCAAGGGTGTCGTCGAGCCTTGGCTCGGCGAGAGCGACGACCCGCTCGGCTTTTTGGTGCACGAGGCCGGCGCCGCCAACATGATCGAGGCTGCCTATCGTTTCGCGCGCCATGAGCCTGGCGTCGACGTCGTGCTGTTCGGCACCGGCGACGCCGCGCATCTGCGCACCAATGTCGCCTCGCTGCTCAAGCCGCCATTGCTGGATGCCGATCGGGCGAAGCTTGTGGCGCTGTTCGGCCACCTCACCGGCATTGGGCTGGATGGCCATCAGGCACCGGCTCCTGCACCGCGATAGCGGCCATCTCCATCCGCCACCGCGATAGCGGGGGAGGGGGACCGCGCGAAGCGCGGTGGAGGGGGCGCAGGCCTCGACGTTACACGAACGTTGCTGTCGAACGTTGACATCAAGCTTGCTCGTTTCCTCTCGAGTAAAACGAAACAGCTCCGCCGCTGTGATCCGTCTGCACCGATAACGAAGCTCCGCGTCCGGCGCCCCCTCCACCACGGTTCGCTCGCTTCGCGAGCTCCAGTGGTCCCCCTCCCCCGCTTCGCGGGGGCGGAAAGTGAGCTGTGCCCCTTTTTCTAGCCAGGATTTGCGCAAGAAAAATTGTTGCCGCCCTCGCGCGGCCGGCCAATGTCATCTTACAAATGCTATGATTGTGACATAGTTCGAACGTGGAGCGCCGCGGCATCGGCGGCGGCACGTGCCAATGGAGGGGTCGATGGCTGGAACCGGGAAACCGTCGATCGTGGCGGCCTTTATCGTTGCATGGGGTCTGGTGGGGCTGGTTCCGACTGCGGCGATGGCCCAGTTCCCGATGCCCATGATCCCGAATTTCAACTTCGGCCCGCAGCAGCATTACAGGTCGGGTTCCTCGCACTATTCCACCCACCACTCTTCTCGCCACGAAGAGGATACCGACAAGACCCCCGATAAGAGCAAGGAAAAGGACGCAACCCAGCCGGAGCCGAACGCGAGCGCGTCCGCCCAGCACCAGCAGCAAATGTCCGGCCCGCCGCCGTCCCATGATGCCGCGCCGTCGGCGGCCCCTAGCGCGGCAGCCAATCCGCCGCCGGCGAAGACCAACGACGACCAGCCGGCGTTCCAGCCCTCGCGCTGAAATCGTCCGCCTTCGATCCGCCCGACCCGCCCGCATTTTGCCCGTCTGCCGCCAGCATTCGGTCAGGAACGCTATCTAGCGTTTCCGCCGAGGGCGGAGTTGTACGCCCGCGACTGTCGTTTGTAGCGTAGCGTTCAGTAGAGTCGCGTGCATGTTCGTGCCGGAAAGCGGCGGAGAGCTGTCGGCTCTTCTCGTCAACGCGGTCTTGCTCGCGTTGTGGGCGGCGTTGCCCGGGCTCATTCTGGCCTACATCCGGCAAGTGCTGGCGGCGCGAAAGATTCGGCCGGAATTCGCGCTGCGCAAATCGGAAAACTCCGAATTGGACCGCGCGGTGGCGCTGTACGATCAGGTCCGCCGCCGCCTCGAGGTGATCGAACAGCAGGTGGAAATGCCGACGCGCCTTTGGCGCGCGCTGTTCGATCGCGCCGACGATGCCTCCGATACCGAAGAGCGCGACGACCTGCGGGCGCACGCTCAGCACTTGCGGGGCACGATCGCGCGGTTGAAGCGCCAGCCGCTGCAGCGGCTGTATTCCTGGGTCCACGCCGCGAGCGCGCAATCGGCCTTGGCCGGCGCCATTGCGGCTTATGGCGCGGCGCTTGCGCTCGCCATCACCGCGTCGCAAGCGCCCGGCCAAGCGGCCTGGGCGGACGAGTTGAACGCCGGCGCGCGACAAGCGGTCGTCTGGTATCCGCTCGACGCGCGCTTGTTCTACGCCAACGCGGTTGCCGCAGGCTTCGCCGTCGCCGCCGCTGCGGTGTTTTATCTGTTGCGCCGCGCGCGTCTGCGCCGCGACTACGAGCTTGAAATTTGCGCGTTCGAGGATTTGGCCTATTCCGATCCGCTCCGGCCAGCCGAACCGCCGCCGGAGAATCAAGCGGCCTTCGACCCGTCGCAATCGGCGGAGGCGAACGAGAACAACGCGAACGACACCTGGTTCGCCGTGCTCGGCCTTTCACCCGTTGCGACCATTGAGGACGTCCGGCAAGCCTACAAAACGCTGATCAAGCAGAACCATCCGGACCGGGTGCACGGCATGGCGCCGGTGTTCCGGGCGCTCGCCGAGGCGGAGACCAAGAAAATCAATGCCGCGTATCGGCAGGCCTTGGCTTGCCTGCCGCAACTCGTGCCGGAATCTTACGCGGCGTAGAGGCTAACCACCCAGGCTGTCGGGCTCGATGATGGCGCGGGCTTTCCTGCCAGCAGACGTGCGCGGATGCTTCTCGTGCAGGAACACGGCCAGCTGCGGCCGCAACTCGCCGTCATGGGACGTCACAGCCTCTTCGAACAGGCGGCTTTGCAGCGCATTGGGCAGATGGCCCCAAATCCTGACCACCGCCTCGCCTAAGGCGCGGGAAAACTGCTCCGAAGTCTCAAGGCTCGTCCGATGGGCGATCGCGTCCATAGCCAGCTCCTCCGTTGAGACAAAGTAACCAACGCGCCAGGCCGCCTCAGGGTTCCACCATTCACACCTTGCCGACCAGCGAAATATCGGAACCGTCCTTGTAGCCCGGATGCTTCCAGCCATTCTCGTCGTAATCGGCCATGCATTGTTCGGCGAGCGCTTCCATCTGCTTGAGCTGTCCGGTGAATTGCGCCTGTTGCAGCGGGAAGATGCGCACCAGCTCGTGGCTGCCGGAATAGTTCATTTCGTAGAGTTCGTGGCGGGCGCCGAATTCGGTGCCGATGGCGTCCCATAAAAGTTTCATGATCTTGATGCGGTCTTTGTAACCGATGGCGTTTGAGCCGCGGACATATTTGGCCAGATATTTGTCGATGTCGGGGTTTTTGAAATCGCGGGCGTGCGACGGCAGGTAGATCAGGCCGGAGGCGACCACTTTTTCGATGATGTTGCGGATCGCCGGATAGGCTTCGGTCATGAACAGCCGGTAGGTCGAGCAGGCGCGCCCGTTCGGCAGCACCGCGCCGTTGACCCAGGGCTCGGGGTTGTACGCCATGGCATCGGTCAACGACCAGAACAGGTTGCGCCAGCCGATGATTTCTCCGATCTGCGCCTGCACGCCGCGAAAGCCATCGACGCCGGTGGCGCGCGCCGCCTTGACCAGAACGCCGATCAGGAAATCGAGCTTCACCGCCAGCCGCACGCAGCCCTGCATGGTGAAGCCGTTGAAGAAGCCGGATTTCGGATAAAAGTTCTTCAGCCGCTCGACGTCGCGGTGGATGAACACGTTCTCCCAGGGGATGAAGGCGTTGTCGAACACGAAGATGGCGTCGTTCTCGTCGAAGCGCGAGGTCAGCGGATAATCCCACGGCGAGCCGGTGGCGGCGGCGGCGAATTCATAGGATTGCCGGCAAATCAGCTTGATGCCCGGCGTGTTCATCGGCGCGATGAACATCACCACCATGGCCGGATCGTTGATTTCCTGGCCCATGTTCTGGCCGAGGAAATTGTAATGGGTCAGCGCCGAATTGGTGGCGACCACTTTGGCGCCCGAGACGTAAATCCCGGCGTCGGTTTCCTTTTGAATCGTGATGTAGACGTCTTTGACCTCTTCGACCGGCTTGTTGCGGTCGATCGGCGGATTGACCAGCGCGTGGTTGAGAAACAGCACCGCCTCCTGGGCGCGCTTGTGCCACGCCCGCGCATTGTCGGCGAACTTGCCGTAAAACTCGGCGTTGGCGCCGAGCGTGTTGAGGAAGGCGGCCTTGTAGTCGGGGCTCCTGCCGAGCCAACCATAAGTGATGCGCGCCCAGGCGGCGATGGCATCGCGCTGCGCCACCACGTCTTCCCGTGACCGTGCCACCTTGAAGAATTTATGGGTGTAGCCGCCGGAGCCGGTGTCGGTCGGCGCGGTGAGCACGGCCTTGGTTTTTTCGGCGTGCAGCGCGTCGTAGAGCTGCGCGATCGAGGCGGCGCCGTTGCGGAACGCCGGATGGATGGTGACGTCCTTGACCCGCTCGCCGTAGATATAGACCTCGCGGCCGTCGCGCAGCGATTCCAGAAACTCGGCGCCGGTGAACGGGCGGTTCTTGCCTTCGAGGATCGCTTCGGGGTGGTCACGCATTGATTGCTCCAATTACATCGCTTGTTCCCCGGATGCAGTGCAGCGCGTAGCGGTGCACTGCTGATCCGGGGCCGCGGCAGGCTCAGCGCTCGGTCGCTCCGAGTTCGTAACGATCCCGGGTCTGCAGCGCACCACGTCGTACTGCGCTGCACCCGGGAAACATCATTTCATATATCGTTCCCGATAAAGCGCCCAGAGCGCAAGCGCCGCAACGATGGCGACGGCGAGTAATGCGCCGCGCACATTGGTGGTGGCAAAGGCAATGGCGCCGGCTGCCGCGCCGACAAGAAAGCCGACCGCGACCGATAGTACGGTGAGGAGCTGATCGCGGACCTCTTGGTATTCGCGGATCGCGGCCGCGCCATGCCGGCTGCGGGCGAAGCGGCGCCAGGCCAGGATCAGCTCGGTGGTGGCGATGCCGAGCTGGGTCATATTGCCGGTCATCACGTTGGTCTGCGGAATGCCTTTCATCAGGAGTCGCACCAGCACGCTCTGCGCGCCCATGGCGCTCGCCGCGACCAGTCCGGCGACGATGCCGTGCCAGTCGTCGGCGTTCTTGATCGCCGGCCCGAACAGCAGCATGGCGGCGAAGATCGCCAGTAGCATCGCTTCCAGCGCCAGCATCAACGGCAGCGCCCTGCCGCCGGTCTCGCGCGCGAGCTTGATCAGCGCCGCGGTGATCGCGGCGGCAACCAGGAACGCGACGATGGCGAGGAGTTTTCCGGCGATGCCGTAATCGTGGGTAACCAGTTCGGCGCCGGCGATGACGAAGCTGCCGGTCACCTGGGCGGCGAATAGGCCGAACAGCGCCAGGTAGGTGTAGCTGTCGACATAGCCGGCGACGAAGCACAGCAGGATCGGCATGATTTTGGGCAGCGGCGCTTCGCGCTGCATGGTGACATCGGTCATGGCTTGCTCCGTGCGCCGTCATTCCGGATCGACGCGCAGCGTCGAGTCCGGAATCCATATTCACGAACGGTGGTTATGGATTCCGGGCCCGCGAGCTTCGCTCGCGTCCCGGAATGACGGAAGAGTCAATCCAGCGGCTCGACCTTGACGATCGAGGCGCCGTGGTTGCTGCCGACCCAGAGCACCGGCCGCGCGCCGCGGTCATCGACGAAGACGCGGCGGATATTGGTTGAGCGCGGCAGCTGATATTCGGTGATGCTATCGGTCTTCGGATCGAGCCGCGCGACCCGGTCGGTCAGCATCGAGCCGGTCCAGATCTCGCCGTCCTTGGCCTTGACCACGTCATACGGCGAGTCCCACGGCGTCGGCAGTTGCCATTCCTTGATCTCGTTGGTCTTGGGGTCGAAGCGGCCGATGCCGTTGGCGCCGTATTCGGCGAACCAGAGGATGTTGTCGGCATCGACACGGCCGCGGCGCGGCCGCGAGAACGGCAGCGGCGTTTTCCAGATCGTGACCTCTTTGGTCTTGGCATCGATGCGGCCGATGCTGGCGCCGCCAAAATTGAGCTGATAGGCGCTGTTCTGCGCGTCGGTCGGCATGCCGTAGCCGTTGATGTGAGTGCCGTTCTTGTCGACGGCCTGGCCGAGGTCTTCGTATTTGCCGCTCACCGTGTCGAAGCGATAGACCAGGTGGGTATCCTGATTGTTGGTCCAGATCTTGCCGTCGACGTCGGCATGCTGCGCCGACAGCATCGACGCCTGCGTGGTCGGATTGAGCCATTCCGCCGGGAACGGATAGGCCGTGATCTGTTTGCTGGCGGTGTCGATCTTGTAAATGCCGGCCTGGTACATGCCGGCCATCCACAGATTGCCCTTGGGATCGAACTCGAGCGCCAGCGAGCCCTTCGGCTCGTCGGGCCGCATGGTCGGGATTTCGTGATCGGTCACTTTGCCGGTTGAGGGATCGAGCTCGCCGACAAACTGATGGCTGAAGTCCGAGTACCAGACGATGCCGTTGCGATCCATGACCACGTCATGAGGCTGCGCGTCTTTGCGCGGCAGATCGTATTCGGTGATGATGACGTGGGTGGAGCGGCCGGTCAGCCGCGGGAACGGCTTTAGCGGGAATTCCACCGTCTCGGCGTTGCTCAGATTCACGCTAGCCAGATAGTCGGCCATCTTCTGCTGGATCGGCCCCGGCATCGGCGAGCGGTCCGAATTGTTGCCGCCGGGCAAGAGCGATTGCGGATGGGTCGGCGTCGAGCCCGGCGAATAGGTGCCCATGCGCTTGAACACCTGCATGAACTCGTCGGCATTGTGGGTCGACTGCACGATGCGCTGGATGGTGTGGCAGCCGACGCAATTGGTCAGCGCGGCTTTGAGCCTGTCGTCGCCGGGCAGGCTGTTGAGCCATTCGCCGTTGGAGAGCTGATTGGCGAGCGCGTTGGTCTTGGCGAGCGTGATGTCGGCGGTGGTCGCGGCGCCGGCCGCAACATCGGCCGCCTTCGGGCCGTCGAGCCTGTAGCCCACGGCGCGGGTCGCGATGCTGTAATGGCCAGGCGCGAGCTTGTCCGCGGGGAAGCTGTAAATCCCTTGCGCGTTCGTCACCACGGTCGTCGTCACATTGCTGCCGTCGAGCCTGGCGCTGACCAGCACGCCTTCCATGACCGGCTCTTGGGCGGAGGTCACTTTGCCGGTGAGGGCCGTGCCGCCTTCCGCCTGCGCGGCGGTGGCGAGCAGAAGGCCGGCGAGGCTACAGGTCGTCAGCAGCAGATGTTTTGCCATGATTGATCTCCGAAGGCGTCTCGTCCCTGCGGAGATCATAGCCTATTATTTCGCGCGCTGGCAGGCTTCCCACAGCCGTTGCGCCGAGGCCGGCATGTCGAGGTGATTGCCGGCGCCGCCCGGAATGGCGTCGGCGACGGCGTTCATCACCGCGGAAATCGCCGCCGTGGTGCCGGCTTCGCCGACGCCTTTGACGCCGAGCGGGTTGGTGGTCGCCGGCACGTCATAGAGCGCGTCGCGCAGCGGCGGCATGTCGTCGGCGCGCGGCATGGCGTAATCCATGAACGAGCCGGTGACCAACTGGCCGCTGCCTGAATCGTAGACCGTGTTCTCCATCAGCGCCTGGCCCAAGCCCGCCGCCACCGAGCCGTGCAACTGGCCCTCGACGATCATATGGTCGAGAGCGCGGCCGCAATCGTCCACCGCGGTGTAGGTGGCGATCGTCATGCGGCCGGTGTCGGGATCGATCTCGACCTCGGCGATGTGCACGCCGTTCGGATAGGTGAGCGGCGTTTCCGTGGTCGATTTGGTGTCGAGGTCTTCGGCGATCTCGCCGCGCTTTTTCATTTCCGTGGCGCGCGCGGCGACGTCGAACAGCGCGACCCTGCGGTCGGTGCCGACCACTTCGAAATTGCCGTTCTTGTAGACGATGTCGGCTTCGCCGGTTTCCAGCATGGCGGCGGCGATCGGCTTGCCCTTTTGCAGAATGGTGTCCATCGCCTTGACGATGGAATGGCCGGCGGTCATCGCCGAGCGCGAGCCGACCGACGCATAGCCGGGAAGCTCGTTCGATGAATCGCCGTTGGTGTGCGGAATTTTGTCCGCCGGAATACCGAGTTTCTCCGCGATCACGCGCGGGAAAACCGTGGCATGGCCCTGGCCGGTATTTTGCACATTGAGCGCGAGCAGCAGTGTGCCGTCGCCCGGAAAACTCAGCTTGGCGCTCTCCACCGGCGAGCCGCCGGAATGCTCGAGCAGGCAGCAGATGCCGAAACCGCGAAACTTGCCGCGCTTTTGCGACTCGCGGCGGCGTTTCTTGAAGCCATCGTAGTCGGCCAGCGCCAGCGCCTTGTCCAGGATCGGCTCGAAATCGCCGCTGTCGTAAGTGGTTCCGACCGCGGTCTTGTACGGCATGGCCGATTTTTTGATCAGGTTGCGTCGGCGCAATTTGGCCGGATCGATGCCGGTGACGCGCGCGGCCTCATCGACCACGCGCTCGAGAATGTAGCTCGCCTCCGGCCGGCCGGCGCCGCGATAGGGCGCGGTCGGGATGGTGTTGGTGAAGGCGCATTTCGCCGACACATCCATGTATTTGATGTCGTACATGCCGGGCAGGCAGCGGGTGAAATTCTGCGTCGGAATATTGGCGCCGACCGGGCCCACATAGGCGCCGAGATTGCCGACATTGCGCACGCGGAGCGCCAGGAACTTTCCCTTCTCGTTGAGCGCCAGTTCGGCCTCGGAATAGATGTCGCGCGCCTGGTTGTCGGACAAAAACGCTTCCGAGCGTGTCGACATCCAGTGAATCGGCCGGCCGAATTTCTTGGCGCCGACCAACAGCGCGATGTTTTCCGGATACGGCCCGGTTTTCAGCCCGAACGCGCCGCCGACGTCCTCGGTGAGCACGCGCACGCGCTCTTTCGGCAGGCTCATGATCGCCATGATCGGCTCGCGCATGGCGCCGGCGCCCTGCGAGCAGGTGCGGGTGAGATAGCTGTCGGTCGCGGCATCGTAGCTCGCGGTGGCGCCGCGCGGCTCCATCGAATTCACCATCATGCGCTGGTTCATCTGCGCGACCTTGGCGACGTATTTGGCCGAGGCAAAAATCTCGTCGACCTTTTTGGTATTGCCGTCGGGATCGGGATTCGGTCCCGGCCAATCGACCGCGAGATTGCCGGGCGCTTGCGGCCAGATTTGCGGCGCGCCGTCGCGCAGCGCTTCGCGCGCGTCGGTGATCGGGGTGAGCTCTTCGTATTCGACCGCGACCAGCTCGGCGGCGTCCTGCGCCGCGGCCGCGCTCTCCGCCACCACCATCGCCACCGGCTCGCCGATATGCATCGCCCGCTCGCCGGCCAGCGCCGGCCGGTGCGGCAGGATCAAGGTCTTGCCGCCGCGCCCGGGCACCGGCGGATGGCGGCCGAGATTGCCGACGCCGTCCATGTCCTTCGCGGTCAGCACGCCGACCACGCCGGGCGCCTTTAGTGCCGCCGAAATGTCGACACTGGCGATGCGGGCATAGGCATGGGGCGAGCGGACGAAATAGGCATAGGCCTGGTTCGGCAGCGGCGCATCGGCGATGTAGCGGCCGTGGCCGCGAAGGAGGACATTGTCCTCGACGCGGACGTGTTTCGGCTCGTGGTGTTGGGTGGTGGCGTCCATAGGGAAGTCCCGAAATGCTTTTTGCGGAGGGTTTTGGCGGCCTCTTTATAGCCGAAACGGCCGGGAGCTAAAGGCCTCAATATCGCCCGTAGAATATCGTCTTGATGCAACCCGTCGCGATGTCGGCGCATAGCACCGCGTGATTGTCGGCGTCCTTGACGCTGGTCGGCTTATCGAGATCGGGATCGATCGTCTTCAGCGAGATAATGTTCACCGTGCCCTTCTCGCGCGACACCAGAATCGTCTGGCCCGCAATCTGCCGCACCTTGAAGCCGACGAAATACGCGACCGGATAGTCGGCAGATTTGCAGCGCCATTCCATCGTGACGTTGTATTTGGCTTGCGGGTCGGAAAAGCCCTGGAACAGGTGCAGATCGAAATCGCCGGAGCCCGACTGCTCCTCTTTGATGACGACCTGGGTGGAAAAGAAATCCGGCCCGCCGGCTTTCTGCTCGGCGATGAGCTCGTCGATGTCCGCTTTCTCGTAGCGGTTGGCTTTTCGGATTTCGGCGATGTGCTCGTCGAACGGGCCCATTGTCATGGTGCCGGTTGCGCAGAAGTTGATGGTATCGGCGGCTATCGCCGGCGGCGCAATGAGATTGAGCGCGCATCCCGCAAGCACGATCGGCAGCAACCTAGGCATGGCTTCGTCCGGTTCGGCGACTAAGAGCGGTTTAGCACAATCTGCCGGCCGCACCTCAGCATGGATGCCCGGGTCAAGCCCGGGCATGACGAACGGGAAGCATGTCCGCCATGCCTTGCGCCGCCGCGCCCGTTATGCGCAAAGAAGCCCGCCATCCGGGGAGAACCTATGACCAAAACCATCGACATCCACACGCACTTGCTGGCCGACGCCACCGTCAAGCTCATGCAGAAGGAAATCCCGAGTCTCGGGCTGAAGATGGCGCCGTACGACGCCGACAACGCGGTCTGCGAGGTCGCAGGCGTGGCGTACCGGCCGTTTCCGCGCGGCGGCCATGATATCGAGCGGCGGTTCAAGGATATGGATGCGGCCGAGGTCGATGTGCATCTGCTCTCGGTCGCGCCGCAAACTTGGCTCTATGGCCAGGAAGCGACGATCGGCGTCACGGCGTCGGCGATCCAGAACGACGAGATCGCGCGGCACGTCAAGGAGCACCCGGAGCGCTTTTCCGGCATCGCCACCTTGCCGATGCAGGCGCCCGACAAGGCGGCCGACGAATTGCGCCGCGCCATGCGCAAGCTCGGCCTGCACGGCGCCATGATCGGCTCAAACATCGGCGGCAAGAATCTCGACGATCCGAGTTTTGAGCCGCTGTGGGCGGCGGCCGAAGAGCTCGACGCCTTCATGATGATCCATCCCGGCAATGTCGCCGGCGCCGACCGGCTGCGCTCCTATTATCTCGGCAATCTGATCGGCAACCCGCTCGACACCACCATCGCCGGCGCCTGTCTGATCTTCGGCGGCGTGCTGGAGCGGCATCCGAAACTGAATTTCATTATGTCGCACGGCGGCGGTTTCATTCCGTACCAGGGCGGCCGCTGGGTGCACGGCTGGGAGGTGCGGCCCGAGCCGAAAGTGCATGTGAAACATTCGCCGGCGCCGTATCTCGACCGCTTCCTCTACGACACCATTGTGCACGCCAAGGCGCCGCTGGAATTTCTCATTTCCTCGGTCGGCGCCAATCGGGTGTTCCTCGGCAGCGACTATCCTTACGACATGGGCACGGGCGAATGCGTGCGGCAGGTGCGTGCCGCGAACATTTCCGCGGCCGACCGCGACATTATTCTCGGCGATCACGCGGCGAAGATCTTGAGCAAGAAACGTCTGGGATAAA
>Ga0210394_10002994_pt1 | contig 22116 bp, 25 predicted proteins | sample IncBWC12MmetaG_FD_160121 | JGI IMG/M metagenome (GOLD analysis project Ga0210394, IMG submission 160121) | Forest soil microbial communities from Barre Woods Harvard Forest LTER site, Petersham, Massachusetts, United States - Inc-BW-C-12-M | ecosystem: Environmental > Terrestrial > Soil >... | reverse complement strand
ATCGCGAGCTTGTGCCCGAGCACGCCGCCGGCGGCGTTGATGTCGGCGATCGCCTGCTCGGCGCCGCTTTTCATCTGCCGGCCGAACGTCGCCTGGCCGCCGGTCATCGGGCCGGGGACGCCGAGGGTGGTGACGTTCTGCGCCAGCGCTGGACCGGCGAGGAGGCCGAAAAGGAGCGCGAATGCGCTGCGCCGCAGCTTGCTCATGTCTCAGGTTCCCTGAAGCGAGGTTTCGCTTGGCGAAAACTACCACTTCGGCGCGGCGTTTTCCTGCCCGATTTCACGCCAGCCGAGCGGCCCGGCGCGGGCGTAGAGCCAGGGATATTGCCGCACCATCTGCGCCGCCCGCGTCGCGCGCCAGCCGACGAGCCCGACGATGAGGAAGATCAGCGTGTCGCAGCAAAAGGACGGCGCCGCGAGGAGTTCGCCCTCGAACAACGCGAAGGAGATGAAGCGCGCGGCGGCGCCGATCAGCACCGCGGCGATCGCGACTTGCCATTGCGGGCGCCAGTCGCCGGCCATGGCGCGGCCGGAGAGCCACGCCGCGCCGCTGCCGAGAATGCCGGTCACCAGGATGATGTGGGCGATGCTTTCGCCGGCGTAGAGGCTGTCCATGTCCGTCAGCGATCCCGTCAGCCCATTTCCGTCAGCGCGCGCCGCCTTCGAGATAGGCGGCGCGGATTTCCGGCCGCTGCAAAAGCTCGCGGCCGCTGCCGGCGAGTGTGATCTCGCCATTGACCATGACATAGCCGCGATGCGCAAGCTTGAGCGCGTGATAGGCGTTCTGCTCGACCAGGAACACGGTCAGCTTGTCGCGCTCGTTGAGCGCGCGGATCGCGGCGAAGATCTGCTGCACCAGGAGCGGGGCGAGGCCGAGCGAGGGCTCATCGAGCAGGATGAGCCGCGGCCGGCTCATCAGCGCGCGGCCGATCGCGAGCATCTGCTGCTCGCCGCCGGAGAGCGTGCCGCCGCGCTGGCCGGCCCGGTCGCGCAGCCGCGGGAACAGCGTAAAGACGCGCGCGAGATCGGTTTCGAAGTCGGTCGCGTCGGCCACCGTGGCGCCGATCTGCAAATTCTCCATCACCGTCATGCGCGGGAAAATGCGCCGTCCTTCCGGCGCCTGCGCGATGCGCAGCTTGGCGATCTCGTGGGTCGGCAGCGCGGTGATGTCGCGGCCGGCGAAATGGATCGCGCCTTCGCGCGCGCGCGGATTGCCGAACACGGTCATCATCAGCGTCGATTTGCCGGCGCCGTTGGCGCCGATGAGGGCGACGATCTCGCCTTCGTTGACGTCGACATCGACGCCTTTGAGGGCGATGACGTTGCCGTAATAGGTCTTCACCCCGCGCAGCGCGAGCAGCGGTTGGCTCATCGCCGCACTCCCGCGCTCACCGGGCCACCTCGGCTTCCACGCTCTCCACCTCCTCGTCGGCGACGCCGAGATAGGCGGCGATCACCTTTGGATCGTTGCGTACCTCTTCCGGCGTGCCGTCGGCGATCTTGACGCCGTAATCGAGTACGATGATGTGGTCGGAGATCTCCATCACCACGCCCATATCGTGCTCGATCAGGAGGATCGAGATGCCGTGCTCGTCGCGGATCGCCTGCAAGAACGCGTTGAGCTCGGCGCTTTCGCGGCCGTTGAGGCCGGCGGCCGGCTCGTCGAGGCACAGCAGCACCGGATCGGTGCACATCGCGCGCACGATCTCGAGCCGGCGCTGCGCGCCATAGGGAAGCGCGCCGGCCGGATCGTCGGCGCGCTCGGCCAAGCCGACGCGGTCGAGCCAATAGCGCGCCTTGTCGATTGCGGCGGCCTCGGCGCGCGCGTAGGTGCGCGAGCCGAACAGGCCGAGCACGGTGAAGCCGGACGCCAGCATCAGCGCGTTGTGCTGGGCGACGAGGAGATTTTCCAGAAGCGTCATGCCGGCGAACAGCCGCACATTCTGAAACGTGCGCGCGACCCGCGCCTCGCGGGCGATGCGGAATTCAGGGATGCGCTCGAGCAGGAACGAGGCGCCGTCCGGGTGGGCGAGCTGCAACCTGCCGACCGTCGGCTTGTAGAAGCCGGTGATGCAGTTGAACAACGTGGTCTTGCCGGCGCCGTTCGGGCCGATCAGCGCCGTGATCTCGCGCGCCTGCGCAATGAAGGAAAGGTCGCTGACGGCGAGGAGGCCGCCGAAACGCATGGTCAGGTGCTCGACCGTGAGCACGCGCGCGCTCATGTCGGGCTCTCCGCCCGCGCTTCGCCGACCATGCTCGCCGGAATGACCTTGCGCTTGGCGAGCGACACCGACGGGACGCGCGTCGAAACGAGACCGCGCGGACGAAAGATCACGACTGCGACCATGGCGGCGCCGAATACCAGCATGCGGTATTGCGAGAACTCGCGGAAGAATTCGAAACCGCCGAGCATCACCGCCGCGGCGACGGCGACGCCGACCTGCGAGCCCATGCCGCCGAGCACCACGATCGCCAAGACGAGCGCCGATTCGCCGAAGGTGAAGGATTCCGGGCTGATGAAACCCTGCCGCGTGGCGAAGAAAGCGCCGGCAAAGCCGCCGAACATCGCGCCGATGGCAAACGCGGTGAGCTTCGTCGTCGTGGTGTTGATGCCGAGCGCCCGGCAGGCGATCTCGTCCTCGCGCAACGCCTCCCAGGCGCGGCCGATCGGCAGCCGGCGCAGCCGCAAGGTGACCCAATTGGTGAGCAGCGCCAGCGCGAGAATGACGTAATAGAGAAATACGACCCGGTGGGTCGGCGAGTACTGAAGACCGAAGGTCGCAGCAAATCCGTTTTCGGCGGAATTAAACGGCAGGCCGAAGAAGGAGGGGCGGGGAATTCCGGAAATCCCGTTCGGCCCGCCGGTAAGGTTCTGCCAGTTGAGCAGAATGAGGCGGATGATCTCGCCGAAGCCGAGCGTGACAATGGCCAGATAGTCGCCGCGCAACCGCAGCACCGGAAAGCCGAGGAGGATGCCGGTCAAGGCGGCGAGCGCGCCGCCCAGCGGCAGGCAGATCCAGAACGAAAGCCCGAAGGTCAGCGCGATCAGCGCGTAGGAGTAGGCTCCGATCGCGTAGAAGGCGGCGTAGCCGAGGTTGAGGAGCCCGGCGAGGCCGACCACGATATTGAGGCCGAAACCGAGCATTGCATAAGTGACGATGACGATGCCGAGATCGAGCAGATAGCGGTCGTTATAGAAGATGACCGGCACGATGAGCGCGAAGCCGACGAACGCGGCCGTGGCGTAGGGCGCGGCGCCGGAAGCGGCGGCTTTGAGCGAGGGAGGCACCAGGCCGGCGACGGTGGCGGCGACCCGGTGCCAAAAGAGCGCGCGCACAAGCGCGATCAGAAAGATCACCGCGACAAGGGCGGCGAGCGCGCCGAACCGCGTCGAGATGACGAGGGCGCCGGTCGGTCCCGGATCGGTGCGAAAGCCGATCAGCAGGACGAACAGGCCGAACGCTACCAGCGCCGCGATGCCGGCTTCCTTCACCGCGGCGAGGACATCGGTGCGCCTAATAATCGGTTCCCCCAAGGCGCGTCACGCGCGGCCTCCGCTTCCTCACACCTTCTCAACTTCCGGCCGGCCGAGAATGCCGGTCGGCAGGAAAATGAGCACGATGATGAGAATGGAGAACGCGGCGACGTCCTTATACTCGATCGAGAAATAAGCCGACCACAGCGTCTCGATCAGGCCGATCAGGATGCCGCCGATCATCGCGCCGGGGAGCGAGCCGATGCCGCCGAGGACGGCGGCGGTGAACGCTTTCACGCCGGCGAGGAAACCGATGAAGAAATCGATGACGCCGTAATAGAGGAGGAACATCAGGCCGGCGACCGCGGCGAGCGCGGCGCCGAGCACGAAGGTGGTCGAGATCGTGCGGTCGACGTCGATGCCGATGAGCGCCGCCATTTTCAGATCCTGCTCGCAGGCGCGCATGTTGCGGCCGAGCCGGGTGCGCGCGACCAGGAACGAGAAGCCGAACATCACGACCAGCATGGTGACGATCACGATGATCTGAATGTTGGACAGTCGCACGGCGAAGTCGTGGCCCTCGAGCAGGGTGTAGCCGCCTTGCACCAGCGGCGGCAGCGGCTTGACCCGCGCGCCCTGCGCCACCTGCACGAAGTTCTGCAGCACGATAGACATGCCGATCGCGGAGATGAGCGGCGCCAGGCGGAACGAATGCCGCAGCGGCCGGTAGGCGATGCGCTCGACGGTCCAGCCATAGAGCGCGGTCAACGCCATAGCGATGAGCAGCACGAGAAACAGGGCGAGCGGCACGGCGCTGACCCCGACGGCGACGAGGATGAGGAAGGCGATGAGCGCCGTGAACGCGCCGACCATGAAAATGTCGCCGTGCGCGAAATTGATCATGCCGATAATGCCGTAGACCATCGTGTAGCCGATGGCGATCAGGCCGTAGATCGAACCGAGGGTGATGCCGTTGATGAGCTGCTGGACGAAATATTCCATGCGTCCGCCGCCTTTCTCGATTGCTGAGCCAGCCTTAACAAAGAAGCGACCATGCGGCAACGCCGCAGGCCTCGGTCCACGGCGGTTTCCCCTGATATTCCAAGCCGTTGCGTACAATCGATGGATCCGAGCCAGGAACCCGGGCCGGTTTGGGGCGTTATTCTCCCGGCGGGGCAGTCGACTGTCAGTAGAAACCCCCTGAAAATTGGAGAAGTCCCCAATGTCGAACGAACAGCAAAAGCCGCAGCGCGATCAACAGCAACAGCAGAACAATCCGCGGCCGAACCCGCAGCAGAGCGGTCAAAACAAGCCCGGCCAGCAGCAGCAGGGCGGCCAGAACAAGCCGGGCGAGCAGCAGGGCGGCCAGAAGCCCGGCCAGGGCGGCCAGCACAGCGGCGGCATGGACCGGTAAGGCGCCGCAGCGTCAACCAGTCTGCGTCTTTCCAACGGCGGCAGTCCGCTCGGCGGGCTGCCGCCTTTATTGTGTAAAGCCGGTATTGCGTTGGCGCCGCGGCTTCTTCTTTGCGGCGAACGGCCTATGCTGCTTGCGCCATGGCCAGCACGCTGCCGCTGTTCCACCTTTACGGCGATCCACCTGACGACCAGGCGTTCGACTTTATTCATGTCGAGACCATCGCCTCGCGCTCGTCGGTGCACGACTGGACCATCCACGCGCACCGGCATCGCAATCTGTCGCAGATCTTCCTGATCGAGCGCGGCAGCGGCGAGATGATGTTTGAAGCGGCGCGGCTTCCGTTCGCCGCGCCCGCGGCTATTCTGGTGCCGGCGGCGATCGCGCACGGATTCCGCTTCGAGCCCGATGTAAGCGATGGCTGGGTCGTGACCTTCACCGAGGATGCGGCCGGCGCGTTTGCCGATCGCGCCGGACAGGCGCTCGCCCGGCTGCGCGCGCTTGCCGCGCAACCGATCATTCCGATTGCCGACGAGACCGAACGGGCGCGCCTTTCCGCGCTATGCGCGGAATTGTTCGAGGAGCACAGCCTCGCACGCGAAGGCTATCGGCTGGCGATCCGCGGTCTCCTTGCGCTCATCGCGGTCGGCGTGGTGCGCCTTGCGGCGAGCCGTGCGCGCACCGGCAGCGTGACCTTGCAGCCGGCGGACGCCACGGTCACGCGCCTGCGCACTCTGGTCGACGAATATTTTCGCCAAGAGCATCAGCTCGGTTTCTATGCCGAGAAGCTGGCGATGACCGTCGACCGGCTCAACGACCACGTCAAACGCGCAACCGGCATCACCGCCGGCCATCTCATCCGCCAGCGCCTGCTCACCGAAGCCAAACGCCAGCTCGTGTTCACCGCAGAGCCGATCCAGGACATCGCCGTGGAGCTGGCCTTCGCCGATCCCTCGCACTTCGCCCGCTTCTTCCGCAAGCACACCGGGATGACGCCGCACGAGTTCCGCGCCCAGGGCGGTTAGCTTTTGTTCGTCATTCCGGGGCCGAGCGCAGCGATCCGGAATGACGGTGTTCATTTGTTGAGCAGAAACCCCAGCACCGTGTCGGCGTAGGCCTGCGGCTGCTCGACATTGGCGATATGCGCCGCCTCGAGCACGGCGATCCGGGCGCCGGCAATGTGCGCGCGGATGAACTCGTTGCCTTCGAGCGGGGTCGCCGGATCCTGCCGGCCGGCGATGACCAGCGTCGGCGCGCTGATCTTCGCCAACAGCGCACGGTGATCCATGTCGCGGATCGCTTCGATGCAGCCGGCGTAACCTTCGGCGCTGGTTTTCAGGAACATCTCGGTCATGCGCGCGATCGCCGCCGGCGAGCGCTGGCGGAAATCCTTGGTGAACCACCGCTCCATGGTCGCACCGGCGAGCGGAGCGACGCCGTTCTTGCGAACGAGCGCGAGCCGCTCGACCCAGAGAGTCTTGTCGGGATAGTAGCAGGCGGTATTGGAGAGGATGAGCTTGTCGACGCGGTTTGCCGCATTGGCGCCGAGCCATTGCCCGACCATGCCGCCCATCGACAGTCCGCACCAATTGACCTTGTCGATGCCGAGCCCGTCGAGGATCGCGAGCACGTCCCGGCCGAGCCGCTCCATGGAATAGGGGCCCTTGGACACACCCGACTGGCCGTGGCCGCGGCGATCGTAGCGCAGAAGGCGGAAGTGACGCGTGAACGGCGCGACCTGATCGTCCCACATATGCAGGTTGGTGCCGAGCGAGTTCGACAGCATCAGCACCGGCGCGCCGTCCGGCCCGATGAGCTCGGCGTGGATCATGCAGCCGTCGGCGTTGATCTCCGGCATCGGTTCCCCTTGTGCGTTGCAGGCTTTATGCTTAGCGATCTCGATGTTGCCCGCCAATCCCCGCGATGCAGTCGTATGGCATCGGCGCGCGGGGCAGGCGCGGTGCGTGAGGAGGAGCGAGCGGCCATGGCGATGACGATGAGCGGGGAGTATCAACTTGCGGTCCCGCGGGAGACGGTCTGGGAGAAACTCAACGATCCGGTGACGCTCAAGGCCTGCATCCCCGGCTGCGAGCAGCTCGATAAATTGTCGGACACCGAATTCCAGGCGACCGCGGTCGCCAGGATCGGCCCGGTCAAGGCGACGTTCAAAGGCCGGGTGACTTTGTCCGATCTCGATCCACCGAACGGCTACAAGATTTCCGGCCAGGGCGACGGCGGCGTCGCCGGTTTTGCCCGGGGCGGAGCGACGGTGACGCTGGCGCCGAAGGACGGCGGCACGCTCCTTAGCTACGCCGTCGAGGCGCAGATCGGCGGCAAGCTCGCGCAAATCGGCCAGCGCCTGGTCAACGGCGCGGCAAAGAAAATGGCCGACGATTTCTTCCAGAAATTTGCCGCGACGGTCGCGCCGCCGAGCGCGTGACCGGCGGCTTGCCGGCGCCTTTGCGCACGCCGCCGCTGCGACCTCTCGCGCGGCAAAACTCCTTGACCGGCGGCTAGGCCGCGGTTCAGAGTAATTCCGGTTCCAAGGTGCGAATCCGCCGAAATCGACGCGATTTTGCCCTTGCACCCAGCGAGCGGCCGCGAGCCGCCCTGCAAACGAGACATTTCAGGGGATTTTCGAGGAGGCGCTTATGGCGGCCGTATCCCTCACCGTGAACGGCAAATCGGTCACCGCCGATGTCGATCCGCGCACACTCTTGGTGCAGTTCTTGCGCGAGCATCTGCGGCTGACCGGCACCCATGTCGGCTGCGATACCTCGCAATGCGGCGCCTGCGTCGTGCATGTCGATGGCAAGGCGGTGAAATCCTGCACCGTGCTCGCGCTCCAGCTCGAGGGCGCCGACGTGCTCACCATCGAGGGATTGGCGGCGGCCGACGGCCCGCTGCATCCGATGCAGGAAGCGTTTCGCGAAAATCACGGGTTGCAATGCGGCTATTGCACGCCCGGCATGATCATGACCGCGGTCGATCTCGTGCGCCGCAAGGGCCGCGATCTCGACGACCGCACCATCCGCGAGGAGCTGGAAGGCAATATCTGCCGCTGCACCGGCTATCACAATATCGTCAAGGCGATCGCCGCCGGAGCGCGCGCCATGCCCGCCGCGGCCGTCGCGGCGCCGAAGGCCGCTGAGTAGCAAAGCCGTCAACGGGAACGAGCGTCCCAGCAAAAAACCGCCGGAGGAGACTGCCATGAGTGCGACCGGTATCGGCGCCCCAGTGCGTCGCAAGGAAGACCATCGCTTCATCACCGGCAAAGGCCACTATACCGACGACATCAGCCGGCCGGGCCAGGCGGCGATCTATTTCATCCGCTCGCCGCACGCGCACGCCAAGATCAAGAATATCGACACCAAGGCCGCGGCCGGCATGCCCGGCGTCGCCGGCGTGTTCACCGGCGCGCAATTCGCCGAGGACAAGCTCGGCAACCTGATCTGCGGCTGGACCGTGCTGTCGAAGGACGGCTCGCCGATGAAGATGGCGCCGCACGCGGCGATCGCCGTCGGCAAGGCCAATCACGTCGGCGACGCGGTCGCTGTGGTGATTGCCGATACGCTGGGGCAGGCGAAGGACGCCGCCGAGAAGGTGGTGATCGATTACGAGGTGCTGCCCGCGGTCGTCGATCCCATCAAGGCCGCCGCCAAGGGCGCGCCGCTCATTCACGAATCGGCGCCGAACAATACGATCTACAACTGGCACATCGGCGACGCCGATGCGACCAACGCCGCGCTAAAGAACGCCAAACACATCACCAAGCTCGAGTTCATCAACAACCGGCTGGTGCCGAATGCGATGGAGCCGCGCGCCGCAATCGCCGAATACGACGCCGGCAGCGGAAACCTGACGCTGTGGAACGCATCGCAGAACCCGCACGTCGCCCGGCTGGTGATCGCCGCCTTTGTCGGCATGGCGCCCGAAAACAAGCTGCGCGTGATCGCGCCCGATGTCGGCGGCGGCTTCGGCTCGAAGATCTTCATCTATCCGGAGGAGGTCGTCTGCCTGTGGGCGGCGCGCAAGCTCGGCCGGCCGGTGAAGTGGACCTGCGAGCGCTCGGAGAGCTTCATCAGCGACGCGCATGGCCGCGATCACGTCACCAAGGCGCAGATGGCGTTCGACGGCGAGGGTAAGATCACCGCGCTGAAGGTGCACACGACCGCCAATATCGGCGCCTACATGTCGACCTTCTCTTCCGCCATTCCGACCTTCTTTTATGCGCCGCTGCTGTCCGGGCAATATCAGATCCCGCACATCTACTGCGAAGTCGACGCGGTTTACACCAACACGGTGCCGGTCGACGCGTATCGCGGCGCGGGACGCCCGGAAGCCACCTTCGTGGTCGAACGGCTCATCGAAGTCGGCGCCCGCGAATTGGGTCTCGAGCCGCCGGCGCTGCGGCGCCGGAACTTTATCAAATCGTTTCCCTATCAGACCTCGGTGGCCTTCCTCTACGACATCGGCGATTTCGACGCTTCGTTGCAGAGAGCGCTCGAACTTCACGACTACAAGGGCTTTGGCAAACGCAAGCGCGAGTCCGAACGCCTCGGCAAGCTGCGCGGGATCGGCTTTTCCACCTACATCGAGGCTTGCGGGGCGGCGCCGTCCGCGGTTGCCGGCCAGCTCGGGGCGGGGGTCGGCCTTTGGGAATCGGCCGAGGTGCGGGTCAATCCGACCGGCTCGGTCGAAATCCTCACCGGCAGCCATGCCCACGGCCAGGGCCATGAGACCACGTTCGCGCAACTCGTGTCCGACCGGCTCGGCATTTCCATCGACCAGGTCAACATCGTCCATGGCGATACCGACAAGGTGCAGTTCGGCATGGGCACCTACGGCTCGCGCTCCGGCGCGGTCGGGATGTCGGCGATCGTCAAGGCGCTCGACAAGGTCGAGGCTAAGGCGAAGAAGATCGCCGCCCACCTCCTCGAAGCCGCCGAAGGCGACATCGTGTTCAAGGACGGCAAGTTCACCGTCGCCGGGACCGACAAGTCGGCGGCGTGGGGCGAAGTCGCGCTCGGCGCCTATGTCGCGCACAAATTCCCGACCAGCGAAATCGAGCCCGGCCTGAAGGAAGGCGCGTTCTACGACCCGACCAATTTCACCTTCCCGGCCGGCTGCCACATCTGCGAAGTGGAGATCGACCCGGACACCGGCACGACCACGATCGTCGGCTGGACCGCGGTCGACGATTTCGGCACGGTGATCAATCCGATGATCGTCGAGGGCCAGGTGCATGGCGGCGTCGCCCAGGGCGTCGGCCAGGCGCTGCTCGAGCACACCGTCTATGACGACAAGGGCCAGCTCGTCACCGGCTCCTACATGGATTACGCCATGCCGCGGGCCGACAATCTGCCGTCGCTCAAGGTCGACATGACGGTCACCAAGTGCCCGTCCAATCCGCTCGGCATCAAGGGCTGCGGCGAGGCGGGCGCGATCGCCGCGCCGGCCGCGGTGATGAACGCGATCACCAACGCGCTCGGAACCGAAGCGATCGACATGCCGGCGACCCCGCAGGCGGTGTGGGCCGTGCTGCAGAGATCGGCCAAGACGGCGCCGCGGGCGGCGTAAAGGGAACGGAGAATTGCGATGTACAGCTTTACTTTCCATCGTCCCGAGACGCTGCGCCAGGCGGCGAGCCTGCTCAGCAAAAACGGCGACGCCAAGCTCCTTGCCGGCGGCCATACGCTCTTGCCGACGATGAAGCTGCGGCTCGCCAACCCGCCGCAATTGATCGACCTCTCGCGCATCGAAGGGCTCGCCGGCATCCAGCTCAGCGGCCGCTCGCTCGCGATCGGGGCGATGACCCGCCATGCCGACGTGCACGCCTCGCCGGTGGTGCAGCAGGCGATTCCGGTGCTGGCCAAGCTCGCCGGCATGATCGGCGACCCGGCGGTGCGCCACATGGGCACGATCGGCGGCTCGGTCGCCAACAATGACCCGAGCGCCGACTATCCCGCCGCCTGCCTCGGCCTCGGCGCCACCATCATCACCAACAAGCGCCGCATCGCCGCCGACGACTTCTTCACCGGCATGTTCTCGACCGCGCTCGAGCCGGCCGAGATCATCACCAAAGTGAGCTTCCCGGTGCCGAAGAAGGCGGCCTACCAGAAATTCCGCAACCAGGCGTCGCGCTACGCGCTGGTCGGCGTGTTCGTGGGCAAACGCGGCAGCGACATCCGCGTTGCCGTCACCGGCGCCGGCGGCAACGGCGTGTTCCGGGTCAAGGCCTTCGAGGAGGCGCTGAAGAAGCGCTTCGCGCCAAAATCGCTCGAAGGACTGACCGTTCCGGCGGACGGCCTCAACAGCGATATCCACGGCAGCGCCGAATACCGCGCCCATCTGATCGCCGTGCTCGCCCGCCGGGCGGTGGCCGAGGCGGTCGGGAAGTAGGCAAACGCGGCAGTATCGATCGCCGAAATTTACCCAATCGTCATGCCCGGCCTTGTGCCGGGCATCCACGTCTTTACATGCAGCAGCAGCAAGACGTGGATGGCCGGGACAAGCGCGGCCATGACGGGATAGATTGAGCCGCATGAATAAGCCTTCCCCGCGCCCGCTGCCGGCCTCGATCGATGCCACCGTCGCGCTCCTCGCCGAGGCCGATTATCTCGGCGACCGTTCGCTCGGCACGGTCCTTTATCTCGCGCTCAAGATGGGCCGGCCGATCTTCCTCGAAGGCGAGGCCGGCGTCGGCAAGACCGAGATCGCCAAGGTGCTTTCGGCGACGCTCGGCCGGCGGCTCATCCGCCTGCAATGCTATGAAGGCCTCGATATCGCCGCCGCGGTCTATGAGTGGAACTACGCCGCGCAGATGATCGCGATCCGCGTCGCCGAGGCCGAGGGCGAGCACGATCGCGCCCGACTCGAGAGCGACGTGTTCTCCGAGCGTTTTCTGATCAAGCGTCCGCTGCTGCAGGCGCTCGAACCCGACACCGCCGGCGCGCCGGTGCTGCTGATCGACGAGATCGACCGCACCGACGAGGCGTTCGAAGCGTTCCTGCTTGAAGTGCTCGGCGATTTCCAGATCACCATCCCGGAAATGGGCACGGTCAAGGCCGCCCAGCCGCCGGTCGTGGTCATCACCTCGAACCGCACCCGCGAGGTGCACGACGCGCTCAAGCGCCGCTGTCTCTATCACTGGGTCGGCTATCCGAGCGCTGAGCGCGAGCTCGCCATCGTGCGCACCAAAGTGCCGGGCATCGGCAAGAAGCTTTCCGAGCAGGTGGTGGCGTTCGTGCAGGCGCTGCGCCGGCAGGATCTGTTCAAGTCGCCCGGCGTCGCCGAGACGCTCGATTGGGCGGGCGCGCTCGCCGAGCTCGACGTGGTCGCGCTCGATCCGGCAACCGTCTCCGATACGCTCGGCGTCCTCCTTAAATACCAGGACGACATCGCCCGGCTCGAAGGCAGCAAAGTCAAGGAGCTGCTCGACGAAGTGAAGTCGGACCTAAGAGCGGCGGAGTGATCGCGACAGACGACGCGCGCCGCAACCGCATGCGTGAAACCGGCAATGACGATTGAAGAAAGGCCGACAGTGCCAGAGCAGTCCGGCCGTCTCGCCGAGAACATCCTCTACTTCGCCCGCGCGCTGCGCGCCGCCGGCATCCCGGTCGGGTCCGGCGCGGTGCTCGATGCGCTCGCGGCGGTCGCGGCGGCGGGCGTCGGCACGCGCGAGGATTTCTACTGGACGCTGCATGCGGTGTTCGTGAAGCGGCACGAGCATTCGCTCCTCTACGACCAGGCGTTCCGCATCTTCTTCCGCCGGCGCGGCTATATCGAGCAGCTGATGGCGATGATGCTGCCACAGGTCGCCTCCGCGCCGCAGGCGCCGAAGGCCGGCGCGACCCGCGTGCATGAGGCGCTCTATTCCGGCCTCGACGACAAGCTGAAAAAGGAGCGTGAGGTCGAGCTCGATGCGCGCATGACGGTGTCGGACCGCGAAGTGCTGCAGAAGAAAGACTTCGCGCAGATGACCAGCGCCGAGATCGCCGCCGCCAAGGAAGCGATGAAGCGGCTGGTCATGCCGCTTGCCGAGGTGCGCACGCGCCGCCTCGCGCCGCATCCGCGCGGCCGGCTGATCGACATCCGCCGGACACTGCGCGCCAGCCTCAAAGGCGGCGGCGACCTTATCGATCTGCGCTTCGTCGGGCCGAAGACCAAGCCGCCGCCGCTCGTCGCGCTCCTCGACATCTCCGGCTCGATGAGCCAGTACAGCCGCATCTTCCTGCACTTCCTGCACGAGCTCACCGAGAAGCGTAAACGTGCCGCGACCTTCCTGTTCGGCACGAGGCTCACCAACGTCACCCGCGCGCTTCGGGAGCGCGATCCCGACGACGCGCTCGCCGCCTGCTCGGCGAGCGTGCCCGACTGGTCCGGCGGCACCCGCATCGCCTCTTCGCTGCACGCCTTCAACAAGCTGTGGGCGCGGCGCGTCCTCGCCCAGGGCGCGGTCGTCCTCCTGATCACCGACGGGCTCGAGCGCGACGCCGACGAGACGCTCGCCTTCGACATCGACCGGCTGCACCGCTCCTGCCGGCGCTTGGTCTGGCTCAATCCGCTGCTGCGCTTCGAGGGTTTCGAGGCAAGGGCGCGCGGCGTGCGGGCGATGCTGCCGCATGTCGACGAGTTCCGGCCGATCCACAATCTCGAATCGATGGCCGGGCTGGTCGCCTCGCTGACCGCCGGCGGCCGGGCAGGGGACCCGAAAGCCTGGCTGCAAAAGGCGGCGTAGTGACTTATATTTGCTAAGATATAGCGAATTGCGAATAACGGGAGGCCGCCGGATGCTCACCACCGACAACGACATCCTCAAAGCCGCCGAGGACTGGCGCAAGGCCGGCCGCGCGGTCGCGCTCGCTACTGTGGTTGAGACCTGGGGCTCGGCGCCGCGCCCGGTCGGCTCGAACCTGGTCATCGACGCGGACGGGAATTTCCTCGGCTCGGTCTCCGGCGGCTGCGTCGAAGGGGCGGTGGTCACCGAGGCGCTCGACGTGATCGACAGCGGCAAGCCGAAGATGCTGGAATTCGGCGTTGCCGACGAGACCGCCTGGAAGGTCGGGCTCTCCTGCGGCGGCACCATCCGGGTTTTCGTCGAGAAGGTGGAGTAGTGAAGCTCGACATTCTCAGTGCGCTCAACACCGAACGCGCGGCGCGCCGCGCCGCGATCGTCGTCACCGATGAGCGCAGCGGCCTGCAGCGGCTGGTGAAGGCCGCCGAGATCGGCAACGACGCGCTGCGGCCGGTGCTGGCCGAGCGTCTGCGCACCGGCAGGAGCGGCATGGAGCAAACCGCGGAGGGCCGCGTCTTCCTCACCGTCTATGTACCGGCGCCGCAACTCGTCATCACGGGCGCCGTCCACATCAGCCAGGCGCTCGCGCCGATCGCGCGGCTCGTCGGCTATGACGTGACCATCGTCGATCCGCGCACGGCGTTCGCCTCGATCGACCGCTTTCCCGACGTCAAGGTGATCGCCGAATGGCCGGACCAGGCGTTGCCACCGCTCGGCATCGACCGCTACACCGCCTTCGTCGCGCTCACCCACGATCCGAAGATCGACGATCCGGCGCTCATTCACGCGCTCGCGCGCGACTGCTTCTATATCGGCGCGCTCGGATCGAAGAAGACGCATGCGCGCCGCGTAGAAAGGCTCAAGCAGCAGGGCCTGACCGACGCCGACATCTCCCGCATCCACGCGCCGATCGGGCTCGATATCGGTGCGGTCTCGCCGGCGGAGATCGCGGTCGCCATCATCGCGCAGATCACCGAAAGGCTGCGCGAGGAGCCGCAGCCCGATCGCGCCCCGGTCAGGGCGGTGTCATGAAATTCGGAGCGGTCGCGCCCAAGGAAGCCATCGGCGCCACCGCCGTACACACCATCCGCCAGGGCACGCTGGTGCTCAAGAAGGGAACGCTGGTCGGCGCCGTCGAGGCCGCGGCGCTGGACGCGGCCGGCATCGCCGAGATCGTGGTGGCGCGCCTCGAACCGGGCGACGTGTCCGAGGACGTTGCCGCCGCCGAGATCGCGACCGCCATCGCCGGCGAGAGCGTGCATGTCGATCGCGCGTTTACCGGCCGCGCCAATCTTTTTGCGCGCTCGGCCGGCATCCTGGTCGTCGACCGCGACCCGATCGACAAGCTCAACCGCGTCGACGAGGCGATCACGGTGGCGACGCTCTCCGCCTACAAGCCGGTCGTCGCCGGCGAGATGATCGCGACGGTGAAGATCATTCCCTTCGCCGTAGCCGCCGCCGCCCGCGACGCGGCTCTGGCCGCGGCCAAGCGGCCGGTGGTGCGGGTTGCGCCCTATCGCGTGCGCAAGGTCGGCATCGTCTCCACCGTGCTGCCCGGGCTCTCGGCAAAGGTGATCGACAAGACGCTCAAGATCACCGCCGAGCGGCTGGCGCCCGCCGGCGCCACGATCGTCGCCGAACGGCGCGTGCCGCACGAGCCGCAAGCGCTCGCGCGCGCGCTCGAAGATGTGCTCAGGCAGGGCTCCGAGATGGTCATCGTCTTCGGCGCCTCGGCCATCGCCGACCGGCGCGACGTGATCCCCGCGGCGCTCGAAGCGATCGGCGGCCGCGTCGAGCATTTCGGCATGCCGGTCGATCCCGGCAATCTGCTTTTGATCGGCGCGGCGGCCGGGCACGCGGTGCTCGGCGCGCCCGGCTGCGCCCGCAGCCCGAAGGAGAACGGCTTCGATTGGGTGCTGATGCGGCTCCTCGCCGGGCTTCCCGTCCCGCGCGAGGACATCACCGGCATGGGCGTCGGCGGCCTGCTCATGGAAATCGTCACCCGGCCGCAGCCGCGCGACGAGCCGCTCCACCCGGTGCGCAGCATTGCGGCGCTCGTGCTCGCCGCCGGCCGCTCGAGCCGCATGGGCGGCGCCAACAAGCTCCTGGCCGAGATCGGCGGCCGGCCGCTCGTGCGCATCGCCGTCGAGGAGGCGCTCGCCTCGCACGCGCGGCCGGTGATCGTGGTCACCGGCCATCAGCGCGAGCGCGTCGAGGCGGCGCTCGCCGGCCTGCCGGTCGATTTCGTGCACAATCCGTATTTTGCCGACGGCCTCGGCACCTCGCTCAAGACAGGCGTCGCGGCGCTCCCGGCGCAATCGGACGGCGTCATCGTCTGCCTCGGCGACATGCCGCAGGTCGATGCCGCGATGATCGATCGCCTGATCGGCGCCATCGATCCGGCCAAGGGCGCGCTGATCGCGATGCCGACGATCGAAGGCCAGCGCGGCAATCCGGTGGTCTGGTCGCGGCGTTTCTTCCCCGACCTTATGGCGGTGGAAGGCGATGTCGGCGCGCGCTACCTGATCGGCCGCTACACCGAGGCGGTCGCCGAAGTTCCTCTCTCCGGCAAAGCCGCGCTCACCGACGTCGATACGCCGGAGGTGTTCGAGGCGGTGAAGGCGGAGCTCGAGGGGACGTAATCGAGATCGCTGGCCGCCGTCGCGGTGACTATTCGCCAAGGGGAAACGCTTCCGCGCCTTCGCTGGCGACCAAAAGGCTGCGACTTTTCCACAGCGTGCCAACGAATGTCTTGCGTGCCGATGGTGTGTAAATACCCTCCGGCCCCGGGGGCGTGGATAACCGCCAAGGGCCAAATCTGTGGGAGGAATAGCGGCAGCTGATCCCCTTTGGGGCGTCAGGACGTTGGAGTTCGTCACTGCGCTTGAAGCCGCGACCGGCTGCAGCGACGTGATGCAGCTCTTTGGCCGCGAAATCGCCGCGCTCGGGTTCAACTCGTACATCATGGTCGCGTTGGACGAACGCACGCTGACGCAGCGCCTGATGGCGAGCGGCTGGCATCCGGAATGGATCGCCACCTACACGGCGGAGAATCTCAGCGCCGCCGATCCGGTGCGCCGGCAGGCTTCGCGCGCGATCAACCCGTTCTTCTGGAGCGAGGTCTCCTACAATCCCGAACGCGAGCCGCGCGCCAAGGAGATCATGGAGCTTGCCGCCGATTTTCAGATGAACGAAGGCTTTTGCCTGCCGATCCGCGATGGCAACACGATCGCGGCGATCAGCATCGCCGGCGACAAGCCGGACCTCGGTCACGGCGTCAAGGCCGCGCTGCACATCATGTCGCTGTTCGCCTACAACCGGTTCCGCGCGCTAACCAATCCGCCCTTGCAGTCGAGCCTGCTGACCGAGCGCGAACGCGAGGCGTTGCGCTGGGTCTCGATCGGCAAGTCGGATTGGGACATCAGCGCCATCCTGCATGTGAGCGAGCGGACGGCGCGCGCGCATGTGCTCAGCGCCGTGCACAAACTTAAGGCAGCGAATCGCTCCGCCGCCGTCGCCGAAGCGCTCAGCCGCGGCGAGATCCCGCTAAACTACTGACAATCCTTACATTGCTCGGCCGGCCCCGCGCGCTTGCGACGCCCGCGCGGGCTGTTTGAATTGCCGGTTTCGACAATACGTCCGCGAGTAAGGCTCCGCCCATCGTTCCCCGCGCGCTCAGGCCGCGGGAGAATCGATGACGCAAGTGCATGTCGTGCGACATGACAATTCGCAACTTTATGCCACGCAGCTCGACCAATATTTCAGACGCCGCTACGAGGTCTTCGTCCGCGAACGCGGCTGGAGGGACATCGAACGCCCGGACGGCCGCGACATCGATCAATTCGACACCGAGGACGCCATTCATCTCCTCGCCATCGACAAGGACGAGGTCGTCGGCGGGCTTCGCTTCAATCCCTCGAGCGGGCCGACCTTACTAAACGACGTCTATCCGCATCTCTGCTTTGGCCCGCTCAGCCGCTCGCCGGACATCCACGAGACCACCCGGTTGTGGGTGGTCAAGGAGCGGCGCAGTGAAGCTTCGCAGCCCAGCGTCGAAGCTTTGTTGGTCGCGGCCTCGCTCGAGCTCTCGATCGCGCTCGGGATACGAAAAACCCGTGTGCTCTTTGAAACGCGGCGACTGGGCCGGAATAAAAGACTCGGCTGGACGCTGGAGCCGCTGGGCCCTCCCCACGAGATCGACGGCGCCGATTTCATCGCCGTCGAAAAAGAGGTCTCCGAGGCGATCTGGGCCGGCATCTGCCGGCAGCTATCCGTCCCCGGCCCGGTCCTGGTCTGGAACGGCACGGCGCGGCCCTCCTACCGGCTTCGCGAATTGGCCCCGGCAATGGCGTGAGACGGCAATCAAATCAACCCTCGGCGGCTCGCCGGCGCGGCGAGAATCCCAACCATACGGAGCGTGACCATGACCAAATATCTCGGGTCGGAGATCTCTTCCGACGAAGCGGTCGAGATGATGCTGCTTCGTCTTGCGGCGCTCGCCATCGACCTGCGCGAGCGGCTGACGCCGGAAGAGATCGCCAAGTTCCCCAGTCTCTGGGTCGTCATGGAAGCCTGCAACGATTTGTTGACGGACCTCGGCTGGGGACCGCTGGCGGAGCCGTTGCGTCAGAATCGACCGCCCAGCCTCATGCAGTGATGGCGCCATTGTAGTGACGCTGCGGCGCGGCCGTTCCCGGCGTCTCTCTATATTCCCGACCGCCCCTCCCGGCATTCCCGGTTGACCCTCCGCACCGGCGCCACGCCGAGCTGCCCTGCAGAATAGGGGTAGGTCGAGGCAGCCCGGTGCGATATATCTCCCGCGCCTTTCCGCAACAGCGGGATGCAATACAATCGACCAATCCGGGACCCCATGACCGCCGAAGTTTCGACGCCCGCCCGATTCCCCGCCGCCCGCACCGCCGAGCTCTCGCGCCGGCGCGTGGCGATCGGCTTTATCAATTGGGCGCATGCGCTCGATCACTATGTGATGCTGATCTTTCCGACCGTGGTCATCGAGCTTGAAGCGGTCTATGGCCGTTCCTATTCCGAGCTGATCGCGCTCGGTACCGCCTCTTTCGTCGCCTTCGGCCTGTTCTCGCTGCCGGCCGGCTGGCTCGCCGACCGCTGGAGCCGGCGCAACATGATGGTCGCCTTCTATGTCGGCTGCGGCGTGTCGCTTCTCGGCGCGGCCGTCGCGCCCTCGCTGTGGGGCTTGGCGATCGCGCTGTTCGCGCTCGGCCTGTTCGCGGCGATCTATCATCCGGTCGGCACCGCGATCATCATCGAGAGTGCGACGGTGCGCGGCCGCACGCTGGCGTTCAACGGCGTGTGTGGCAATCTCGGCGTTTCGCTGGCGGCCGGGGTGACCGCGGTGCTCACCGCGGCGCTCTCCTGGCGCGGCGCTTTTCTCGTGCCCGGCCTGATCTGCGTCGCCACCGGGGCGGCCTATCTTTGGCTCGTCCCGAACGAGAAGCGGCACGCGGCCGCGCGCAGCAACGCCGCCGACGTGGCGCTGTCGCCGGCGGCCGCCGCCGTGATCTTCGCGCTGTTCGCGGTGATCGCGCTCTCCGCCGGCCTCGTCTTCAACACCCTCGCCGTGGCCTTGCCGAAGATCGTCGACGAACGCGTCGGCAGCGACATCTCGCTCGTCGCCGTCGGCGGGCTCACCACCGCGATCTTCATGTGCGGGGCGATTGCGCAAATCAGCGTCGGCCGCCTGGTGGAGCGCTTCCCGGTGCATCTCCTGTTCGGTGTGACCGCGATTTTGCAGTTCGCCGGCATCGTCTGGGCGGCGTATGCGAACGGCGTCATGCTGCTGGTCGCGCTCGCTTTCACCTTCGCGGCGATCTACGGGCAGATCACGGTCAACGACCTGGTCATCGCGCGCTACACCGCCGATGCCTGGCGCGGCCGCGTCTATGCGGTGCGCTATTTCCTGACCTTCATGGTGTCCGGCGCGGCGGTGTCGCTGATCGCGTTCCTCTACGCGCGCGGCGGCTTCGGCCTCGTGCTCGGCGCCAACGCGCTGCTGGCGCTCGGCTTCCTGATCGCGGTCCTGTTGGTCGTGGTCATCGCCAATGGCGTCGAGCGCTCGCGGGTGCCGCAGGCGGCGCCGGCGGAGTGAATTTCCCGCCGAAGCCGAGCCGTTCAGCTCAGCGCCCACAGATAGGCCGCGGTCGCGGCGATGCCGAGCGCGGTCCTCGCCGCGTGCAGCCATCCCCATCTCTCGATCAGCGCCCGTGACGCCGCGCCTGCCGCATCGTCGGCGATGGCCTTGAGCCGGTTGTTGGTCGGCATGATGCAGAGGAGCGTGTACGGCCAATTAGCCAGGATAAGCGCCGCCCCGATGAGCCAGCGCCAATCCCCGCTCAACCAGAAAGCAGCAAGCCCGAGCAGGCCGGAGATCGCGGCGAGGCTCGCCTGCATGCCAGCGCCTCGGTTGTAGCTCGGTTTCCACTGCGCCAGCAGGGCGCGGTCGTCGAGACCGAGCCGGGCGGGTTGCTCGGCGACGTTGACATAGAGGGCGGCGCCGGCGAAGGCCGCTGCCGTCGCCAGCGCCAATCGCGCCACCAGCATCGCCATTAGGTCGTCCGCTGAGCGTCGTGGTTCAGGCGGTCTGCCGCGCCGACAGCGCCATGGCGATGAGCGCGCTGCCGCCGAACAAGAGATTGATCCCGACCAGGAGCCCGAGCGCCCACAGCGCGGTGCCGGGCAGGCCGGAGAAGATGATCGCGGCGAGGATCAGGTCGACGATGCCGCTCACCAGCATCCAGCCCCAGCGAGCCGAGGCCTGGCCGCGGTGATCGATGGCGTACATGATGGTGACGATGCCCTCGACTACGAAGAAGGCAATCAGCACCAGCGTCAGCGAGATCGATCCGCTGATCGGCCAGGCCAAGAGCACGATGCCGGCGCCGATGCCGACGACCGCGGAGAGGAGCGACCACCAGAATCCCGGCGCGTGCCGCATCCAGAACGTGGTGATCAGCCCGACAATGCCGCTGATCAGGAACAGCCAGCCGATGATGATGGTCAAGGCGATGGTGGCGATCAGCGGCAGCGCGATCGCCGCGAGGCCGAGGAGGACCAGGACGATGCCCTCGACCAGAAACAACACCCAGTGCTCGTGGATCGCTCCGGCGACCGCGCGTCCGATCTCTTCGGCGTCGGATTGCCGCATTGGCTGATTCATGGACATGGCTTGCTCCCGGAAAAATGGATCGCTGGGACCGTTGGTATGGCGGTGACCAAAATACGCGTGGAACGCGGGAGTTCCCGCTTGGGTCGTTAGTCTTGCACAAAAGCCGCCCTTGCATAAGCCGGTTCGAGCGCCTATTTAACCATTCAGCGGCGTCGAGCCTCGGTTGGGCTCCGTTGCGGGACGGCCACGGTTACGAATGGGTGACGCCGGATGTACGCGCACCTGATCGTTTCGTGGCCGTTAGCATTTTCAGAGCCGGCGTTTTGGGCCGGCATTTTTCCAAGGTATGTCATAAAACTGTAATCGTCGGCGATCATGACATCGCGACCGTCAAGCTCAGCGGGGCGAGCAGGGGGCGCGACATGGCTGACACACGCGTCGATTTTGGCATCCTCGCCGGCGCCGGCGCGCCGGTGCGCCACTTCAAGGCCGGCGAAGTCATCTTCCGGGAGGGCGAGGCGGCGGAGGAGCTGTTCGTGATCCAGAGCGGCACGGTCGAGATCCGCCTCGGCAATCGCGTGCTCGACACCCTGCCGCAACTCAGTATCTTCGGCGAAATGGCGCTGATCGACAGCTCACCGCGCAGCGCGACCGCGATTGCGGCAAGCGACGTGACGCTCGTTCCCGTCGGCGAGAAGCAGTTTCTGTTCCTCGTCGGCCGCACGCCGCATTTCGCGCTCAACGTGATGCGGGTCCTGGCGCAGCGGCTGCGCGCGACCAGCAGCGCGATCTAGGGTCCAGACTCAATTGACTAAAGCCAGAATGCCACGGCGGCAACGAGGCACAGGGCTGAGAAGTAGTTCCGAGCGAGTTTGTCGTAGCGCGTTGCGATGCGCTTGAAACCCAACCGCTTCGCCAATGGGGAGATGTTCTTTTCCGAGGGCCGTTAGCGTGCCCTGCTCGCGGCGCCGGTGAAGCGTCCGAGACCGGTCGCGAGCAGCGGCTCGCACAACCGCGGGCCACCGATCATTTCGACCGCCATGGGGTCATCCGCGGTATCCAGCGCGGGACGGCGGCGCGGAACGCCTCGTACTCTCTCCCAAACGTCCGCTCGAGCGTGGGTTCTTCGTACGCCACGACGAAGACGTGGCAGGCGAGCCAGAACAGCGCGCCGTAGACGATGAGGCGCCAATCGCCCATCAGCACCGCTTGACCCAGGATGATGGCAACGACCGCGACGTATATTGGATTACGCACATAACGGTAGAGACCGGTCACCACGAGATTCCG
>Ga0210394_10002993_pt1 | contig 22118 bp, 21 predicted proteins | sample IncBWC12MmetaG_FD_160121 | JGI IMG/M metagenome (GOLD analysis project Ga0210394, IMG submission 160121) | Forest soil microbial communities from Barre Woods Harvard Forest LTER site, Petersham, Massachusetts, United States - Inc-BW-C-12-M | ecosystem: Environmental > Terrestrial > Soil >... | reverse complement strand
CAACAGCAGAAACACGAACAGCGTCACCACGCCCATCACGGGAATGGCGGCAAGCAGGCGGCGCAGGAGATAGCCGAGCATGGCGTCTCTTAGCTTGTTACACTGTCATTGCGAGGAGCGAAGCGACGAAGCAATCCAGAAGTCTCTGGAGACACTCTGGATTGCTTCGCTGGCGCTCGCAATGACGGCGTTAGTCGTAGCTGCAAACCTCATGCCATGGCGGTAAGCCGCTAGTGCTGTTCCATGCGGTTTTCGCCGGCTGACAGCGCGCAAATCCGCGACAGGTGCGTATAGGGCAATCCGGTCTCGCTCGCCCAGGCGTTGAACTGCACTTGCACCTTGGCGAGATCGCCCTTCGACTTGACTTCGGCTGCAATGTCGAGACCCGCATCGCGCAGGCAGGCGACCACGTCCTGCGAGGTCACGAAACCATCCCAGCCGACGAAGCGCAGGAACATCTGGCCGGTGTTGCCGCCGAGCCGGCTGCCGCGCTTGGCGAGCAGGTCGAGAAGGCCGATCTGATCGGAAGAGGGCCATTTCGCCAGAAATTTGCCGAAGCTGCCATGCTCTTTGGCGATCTCCGCTATGAAGGCGGCATTCTCGCGAACCGAGGCGATCTTGGCGCCGTTCCTTACAATGCGCGTATCGGACACTAGCGCATGCCAGAAATCGTCGGGCTGGAAGATCAGTTTGGCCGGCTTGAAACCGAGAAAGGCTTTCTCGAATCCCGGCCATTTGTTTTCGATCACGCTCCAGGCAAAACCTGCGGAAAACACCCGTTGGATCATCCCGGCGAGAGCGCGATCGTCGGTGAGTTTTGCCACCGCCTTGCTGTCGGGCTTGTTGGGCAAAAGCTTTTCCAGCGCCTTCGGTCCGCCCTTGCGTTTCTCGGCGCGCGCGCGAATGACTTTGAACGGGATGGCGCGAGATTTGGTCGATGCTTTTGCCATGGCGGCCACACTACACTCTTATGTCAGTGTAGCCAAAAGACCCGCCATCAGGCGGCCGCGCTCAGTGAGGCTGTCGACCTCGATATGTTCGTTGAGCGTATGCGCATCCGCCCCGCGAACGCCAAGCCCGTCCAGCGTCGGAACTCCCATGGCGCCGGTGAAATTGCCGTCGGAGCCACCGCCGGCGCTGCCATGCGGCAGATCGAGGCCCATCGAAACCGCCACGTCACGCGCTTTTTCATAGAGCGCCATGGTGCCGGCATCCGCTTCCCATACCGGGCGGGTCACGCCGCGGGTGACCTTGAACGTCACATCGTTTGATGTGCCCGACAGCGCCAGCATGCGCTCGACGCCGCGGTCGAGGTCGGCCTGGCGCTTGGCCATGCTCAGCGCTTCGCCGGTGCAGGTGGTGGCGACGCAATTGACCCATTGGCCGCCATGCACGATGCCGACGGAGAAGGTGCAATCTTCCGATGTCATGCCGTCGATGGCGAGGATCTGCCGCGCCATCTCACGAATGGCAGAGCGGCCCGAGGAGAGCGTGGCGCCGGCATGGCTTGGTCTGCCGGTGGCCTCCAGGTTGAAGCGGGCAATCGCGTAGCGCCCGGTGACGACGCCGTTATTCGGCCGCCCCGGTTCCGGAACCAGCACATATTTGTTGCATCTCGCCTCCGCCTCGATGAGGTCGCGCGTCGAGGGCGTGCCGACTTCCTCATCCGGGGTGAACAAGACCGTGACGGGGAGGGGGGTTGTGATGGCGGCCCGCGCCAGCTGCCGGATCGCTTCAAGCGCGAGGTAGTTGCCGCCCTTCATGTCGAAGATGCCCGGACCGAAGCATTTGTTGCCCTCGCGCCGCCATGGCAGCCTTTCGATCGTGCCTGTGGGATGAACGGTGTCGAGATGGCCTGCGATCAGGATGCCGGGCTCGCCTTGCCTGGGATGGGCGAATTTCGCCCGCACGCAGCCGCCAAAACCCTGCCGCCCGGCGATCCGCTCGACCTGTGCGCCCAAGATCGCCATTTCACGCGCGGCGAGATCGAGCATGCGGTTGACGGCGGAGGCGTCCCACGTCGGACTTTCGCATTCGACCCAGGCGCGCAATCCCATGAGCATGGCTTCGGAATCGAAAGGAAGGTTGACGGGATTCATCGGATGCTCTCGATTTCAAAAGGATATTTCGGCAGGCGGGAACTGGCGACAGCTTACAAGAAGGATCGGTGACAATTTTGTAAAGTCAAACTTCTGCAACACAAACGTCATCATATTCCCTACGGAACGAATTCGCCGATTTTTTTGCCGGCGACGCGACGCACTGTTTGAAGAGACTCCTTTGCGCTAAACTCTGGAAGGTTCAAAGATAAGAACACGTGCAACGCCTGAACGCCGTGGCTTGTTGCTTATGTTGACAACATAGAAGTAGTACGAAGTTCGCGAACAATTTTTTTAGGCCGAAATACCCAAGACCGAAATCGTTGCGGAAGTGCGTGCGAGCGCTTTCGCACATCAAAAAAATAACTTCCGCTGTCGTGGTTTAGCGAACGATTTGCCTGCGATGCGATACGTGTCGCGCTTTGTTCGCGCATGAGCAGCGCCGTTCGTCGTTGTTGGAAAAGCGCGCACTGAATTGGTTTGACGTCAAACCTACACACGTCCGTCATTGACGTTGCTTATCCGTTCCGCGCTCTATCACTTCTAGCTCTGGGGAAAAGATGAAAAATCGAACGCTGAAAACCGCTCTGCTATCCACGGTCGCGATGCTCGCCGTCGCCGCCACGGTTGCCTCGATCCGTCCGGTCATCGCTGACAATGACCATGACCATGACGGTGACGACCACGTCGTCAACCCGAACCAGTTGAAGACCAAGACCAAGATCAAGCATCTGGTCATTGTCTTCAACGAAAACCGTTCGTTCGATCATTACTTTGGCACCTATCCGAATGCGCTCAATCTGGAAGGCGAGCCGGTCTTCGAACCGGCCCCGAATACCCCGCGGAATATCAACAACCTGTTGACCCCGGCTCTGCTTGACAACAACCCGAACGTGAACGCCGGCAATGGCGCAGGCTCTAGCGGCCCGTTCCGTCTCGACCGCACCCAGGCCAACACGAGGTCTCAGAACCACGCCTATACGCCAGAGCAGCTTGCCTTTGACGGTGGCAAAATGGACCTCTTCCCGGCATGGACTGGGGCCGGCACCGCTGGCGGCTCTGGTGCTTTCGGCACCACAGGGCAAGTCATGGGCATTTTCGACGGCAACACGGTCACCGCGTACTGGAACTACGCCCAGAATTTCGCGATGAGCCAAAATATGTGGGGTGACACCTTCGGTCCGTCGACGCCCGGTTTGCTCAACATGTTCGGCGGCAACACCAACGGCGTCGTACCGGGACTTGGCACGAGCACAAATGAGCTGCCCGACGGCAACGGCGGCATCACGTTGATCGGCGATATCGATCCGACCGGCGACGTGTGCTCGAGCACGACCACCACGGTCTCCATGAGCGGCAAGAACATCGGCGACCTGCTCAACTCCAAAAAAATCCCGTGGGGCTCGTTCTTCGGTGGTTTCAACCTGCTGACCATGAACGAGAACGGCAGCATCGGTTGCGCGCGCAGCACCCAGAGCGCTGTGATTCCCGGTAATCCGATCGGTGACTACATCCCGCACCACATCTGGAACCAGTACTATCCGTCGACGGCGAACCCGATGCATTTGCGGCCGACCAAACCGATCGGCCAGCAAGATCAGGCCAACCATGCGTATGACCTGCAGGACTTCTTCGCCGCGGTCGGTTCTGGCAACTTCCCGGCCGTGTCCTTCATCAAGATGGCCGCGTTCCAGGACGAGCATCCGGGCAACTCGGATCCGCTCGATGCGCAGACCGGCTTCGTCAATCTGGTCAACTTCCTGATGGAGCAGCCGGACTGGGATTCAACCGCTGTGATCCTCACCTACGACGACTCGGATGGCTGGTATGACCATGCGTTCGTCCCGCCCGCCCATGGCTCGTTCTCGACGGCGCTGACCCAGACCGTCCACAACAACGGCGGACCTGGGATGTTGGTCGCCGCCGACCAGTTGAACGGCCCCGGTGCGTGCGGCACTGCGGGCAGTGCGCCGAACGGCGTCAAGGGTCTGCCGGTCAATGGCCGTTGCGGCGTTGGTCCGCGTCTGCCGTTCCTGGTGATCTCGCCCTGGGCCAAGCAGAACTTCGTCAGCAACGTGTTCATCACGCAGGCCTCGATCCCGCAGTTCATCGAGGACAACTGGCTGAACGGCGAGCGTATCGGCGGTGGCTCGTTCGATGCCACAACCGGTTCGATCATGGACCTGTTCGACTTCAACACCAAGAAATCGAAGGTGCTGTTCCTCGATCCGATGTCCGGCACCATCGATAGCTCCAGGACGATCAAGAACTGAGCCACGTTTGCGCGCTCAGTCTCGTGATCCCCAGTCTATCGGCGCCGGCCTTTTGGCCGGCGCCGTCTTCACGTCGGAACTACCGGTTTGTGAGTGGTGCCTCGGCGCTGGCTCGTTCGACGCCAGGACCAGGTCGATCAGGGATATGTTCGACTTCAATCAAAAGAACGACCGAAAGCTGATCCTCGATTGCGACCTTCGGCACCGCAGATACCAAGACCAGTGAGCTGAGATAACATGTTCAATCGTACAATCGTGTGGTTCGTCGGCGCCGGCCTTCTGGCCAGCGCCGTCTTCGCCGCCGAGCCGCAAACCTTGCCCGGCACAAACCCAAATCCGGTTCGACTGGTCCGCCGCCCGGCCGAGCCGCTTTCGTTCATGGCGAAGCTTGGCCGCGACATATTTTTCGATACGAGCCTTTCGTCGTCGGGAAAGATGGCTTGCGCGTCGTGTCATAGTCCAGACCACGCCTACGGCCCGCCGAATGAGGGGCCCGTGATGCTCGGCGGCCCCGACCTGACGCGGCCGGGCGTGCGCGCCGTCCCCTCGCTGACTTACCTGGAGCGGCAGCCGGATTTCAGCATCGGCCCCGAAAAAGAAGACGAGAACGATAACGCCATCCCCTTGGCCCAGCAGGCCGAGGCCGGCAAGGCGGCCGTGCGTGTGGAGAAGATCGCGACAGGGACAGCGCAAAGCGCGAACATCGTGCCGCAAGGCGGCTTGTTCTGGGACGGCCGCGCCGACACGCTTCAAGATCAGGCGAATGGTCCGATGCTCGATTCGCGCGAGATGGACGGCGGCAGCGTCGAGATCATCGCCGAAAAGCTGCGGAATGCGCCTTATGCCAGGAAATTCGTGACGTTGTTCGGCGAGCGCGTTCTCAAGGACACCAAATTGCTGTTTGCCGAGGCGACCTTCGCGGTCGGCCGCTATCAGATCGAGGAGCCGAGCTTTCACTCCTACACCAGCAAGTACGACTATTGGCTGGAAGGCAAGGTCCACTTGAGCGAGGGCGAGATGCGGGGCCTTCGACTGTTCAACGATCCGGAAAAGGCCAATTGCGCGGGCTGCCATACGTCGAAGCCAAGCCGTGACAGATACCCGCCACTCTTTACCGATTTCCAGTACGAGGCCTTGGGGGGACCGCGCAATCTCGCGCTCGCCGATACCAGGGATCCTGACTTCTTCGATCTCGGGGTGTGCGGACCTATTCGCACGAACGCGGCCGATCAGACCCAGTTCTGCGGCATGTTCAAGACGCCGACCTTGCGAAACACGGCCACGCGCCGTGCATTCCTCCATAACGGCGTGTTTCGCACGTTGCAGGAAGTGATGGATTTCTACAATTTCCGCGACACCAATCCGGAGAAGGTCTATCCGCTTGCGCCCGACGGCAAGGTGCAGAAATACAACGACATTCCACCGCGGTATCACGCCAATGTCGATGTCGCCGATCCGCCCTTCAACCGTCATCTCGGCGATGAGCCGGCCATGACGGCGCAGGACGAAGCCGACATCATCGCGTTCCTGCAAACGTTGAACGACGGATACAAGCCGGAGCAGTGAGCGGGCGACGCCACGCGCGGTCGCGGCGCCGCGCTTTTCAGCTCATCTGATCATCATCGCACGGGAGCAGGGGCGGGTCGGATTTAAACCGGCCCGCGCTATCCACGTGCTTGCGCTCCTTCGTCAATACCGAAATCCAATTGACGCGTTGGACAACCGGTGCAAGTCTCAAAATAGTAATGGAGTTACAGCACGTTACTGCTGTTAAATCACGCAGCGCTTGCACAGCGAATGGCCGGCCGTGCTCGGTTCCACGTCAGGAGACATGCCCATGTTCAGGAATTTGCAGCCGTTTCAGAGGCCGCGCGTGAATCGCCGCATGGTGGCATCGCTGGCAGTGGCGCTCGCGTTGGCCGCGATGCCCGCATCCGCCAAAACCATCACAGCGGTGATGCATTCCGATCTGCGCGTGATCGATCCCGGCTTCACCACCGCCTACATCACCCGCGATCACGGCTACATGGTCTATGACACGCTGCTTTCGCAAGACTCCAACTTCAAGATCCAGCCGCAAATGGCCGACTGGAAGGTCTCCGACGACAGACTGACATACACCTTTACGCTGCGCGACGGCTTGAAATGGCATGACGGCACGCCGGTGACGGCGGAGGATTGCGTGGCTTCGCTCAAGCGCTGGGGCCGCAACGATGGCATGGGCCAGAAGCTGATGGACTTCACCGCAAGCCTGGAGGCAACGGACGCAAAGACCATCACCTTGAGGCTGAAGGAGCCTTACGGCCTGGTGCTGGAATCGATCGGCAAGCCGTCGTCGCTCGTGCCCTTCATGATGCCCAAGCGCATCGCAGAGACGCCCCAGGGCCAGCAGATCAAGGAACAGATCGGCTCGGGGCCGTTCAAATTCGTGGCGTCCGAATTCCAGCCCGGCGTGAAGGCGGTCTATGTCAAGAACACCGATTACGTGCCGCGCAAGGAGCCGCCGAGCTGGACCTCCGGCGGCAAGGTCGTGAAGGTCGATCGCGTCGAATGGATCACGATGGCGGATGCGCAGACCGCGGTGAACGCGTTGCAATCCGGCGATATCGATTTCATGGAGAATCCCCCGTGGGATCTTCTGCCGGTGCTCACCGCCGACAAGGCAATGAAGATCGAAACACTGAACAAGCTCGGCTTCCAGACGCTCGGCCGCATGAATTTCCTCTATCCGCCCTTCGATAACATCAAGGTGCGCCGCGCGGCTTTGTTGGCGATGAACCAGAAGGACGTGCTCGACGCGCTGGTCGGCAACCCCGAATACTACCGGATCTGCGGCGCGGTGTTTGGCTGCGGCACGCCGCTCGCCTCCGACGTCGGGTCCGAGAGCCTGGTGAAGGGCAACGGCATGGCGGAAGCGAGGCAACTGCTCGCCGAATCCGGTTACGACGGCACGCCGGTCGTGGTGATGGCGCCCGGCGATGTCGTGACGCTGAAGGCTCAGCCGATCGTCGCGGCGCAATTGTTGCGCGATGCCGGCTTCAAGGTCGACGTGCAGGCGACCGATTGGCAGACGGTGGTCACCCGCCGCGCCAGCCAGAAGCCGCCGAAAGAGGGTGGCTGGAACATGTTCTTCACCAACTGGGTTGGCGCCGACGTCGTCAATCCCGTCGTCAATGTTTCGATCAACGGCAAGGGCAAGCATGGCGGCTGGTTCGGTTGGCCGGACGATCCGAAGATGGAGGCCATGCGCGATGCGTTCGCACGCGCCGCTTCGCCGGAAGACCAGAAGAAGCTTGCAGATCAGATCCAGAAGGAGAATTACGACGAGGTGATCTATATCCCGCTCGGCCAATACCTCATTCCGAGCGCGTGGCGGACGTCGCTCGAAGGCGTCCTCGACGGCCCGGCGACGCCGATCTTCTGGAATATCGACAAGAAGGAGTAATCGCTTTCTACGCGCCGGTCCGCAACAGCAGCGGCCCATCGGCGAGCATTTGACGACGACGTCGCGTAGTGCGCGATCTGGCTTGTGTAACCGGCTTGGTCTATCTGCTGTCCTAAAGAATTCTTAAGTTTTAGTTATGTGAGCGAGATTCCATCCTCTCCTGGCGGTTTGCGCCAAGGGGAGGAAGTCACTTGAGCAAGGGGCCTTTGGTCCCCGCTTCGACCATATTGCTCGTCGAGGACGAGGTAGAACTGGCGACCGAGATCAAGACCGAACTAGAGCGACACGGCTATCTCGTGCGATCGGTTTCCATGGCCGATGTGGTGGACATCACCCGGATGAACGGCGCCGCGATGTTGATCCTTGACCGGCTCCTTTACGGCGTGGACAGCCTGAGCATTCTGGAGGACATGCGCAAGCGGGGCATCAAAATTCCCGTGCTGGTGATCTCGGCGCTGTCGTCCGTTGAGGAAATAGCCCAAGGCCTGACGGCTGGAGCTGACAACTATCTCGCAAAGCCGTTCTATATGGTGGAACTTGTTGCCAGGGTAGAGGCGCTGCTCCGCCGCCTTGGCGACATTCGCGCAACGAAACTAAGCGTTGATGATCTCGAAATGGACCTGATCGAACAGGCAGCCTTTCGCGGCGGCAAAAAAATCGACCTGCTTCCACGTGAACTCAAGCTTCTGGAGTATTTCCTTCGTCACGCCGGCCAAATCGTCACACGTGAGATGCTGCTAAAGGATATCTGGCAGTATGATTTTGGAATAGAGACCAATGTTGTTGATGCCCACATCAGCAATTTGCGGAAGAAGATCGACGACCACGGCTTGCCCTCGCGGATCGCGAATGTGCGCGGGATAGGCTATATGCTGCGTGCTCACGCGCCCTAGCAACTCCCGCCATTGCTGGCCATGAGGTCGATCGTTCCAGGCGGGGCGTTCCTCCTGGGATTGCGTTCGGCCCAATCGCAAAATCCTGCGTTAGCGGTTCGCCCGCAACGGCAGCGGCTGATCGGCGAGCATTCCCTTGACGACGACCTCGCGTGCCTTGGCGGCGTCAATGGCGTGGTTCACGAGCAGGTCGGCGCAGTCCGCGACGATCTGATCGGCATCCTGCATCATCTTCAGTTCCTTGTAGCGGTCGTGGTGCTTGAGCCCCATGCTTTCGCCGACCAGTTCGAGCAGGTTGGCGATCCGGAACGGGTAGTCGAGCTCATGCGCGCAGAGTTCGCGATGGTCGGAATGATAGACGGCAACCAGCGCGTCGATGCCGGCCTCCCGCGCGGCTTCCAGCTCATTGAGCTGCAATTGCCGCTTGAATTCGGGCAAGACGCCAAGGCTGAAGCTTTGCAGGCCGACTGCCGGCTGATCGAGTTCGACAACCGTGATGCCGGGAATGGCGCGCAGGATTTTCTCAGCCGCCTCCATCACCCCGGCAATGCCCGGATGACGGTGAAGCGCGACGCGCATCTCGATGCGTTGTTTCAGGTGCGGCGCAAGTTGACCGAGATGGCCAGCGAGAAAGCGCATGAACGGCGTCATCTCGAACGGTCGCGCGCCACGCTGGCGTTCGAGCGCGGGTAGCGTCGTTTCGGTGAACTGCACCTGGCAGCTCGGGCACCAGGAGATCACCTGGCCCGATTTCGTATGCGACATTTTCTCGATGCTGTTCGTTCCCATCCGTCCGGACATTTCGACATCGCCCGGTCGCATCTGAACAACGCCGCAGCAATGGCTTGGTCCGCCCATGACCTGATAGCCGATGCCGAGCGCGTCCATAATGTCGAGGGCGAGTAGCGCAATATGCGGCGTCTTGAGCACGTTGCAGCCGGTGTAGAAGACGAAGTCCGGCGGCTCGCCCGATGTGCTGACCGAGGCTGATTTCTGGCCAAGCCGCGCCAGAACCTCATCGTTGAGCTGAAGCTGCGAGAGCACGGCAACGTCGCGGCCGAGGTCGCGGTATTTGTCCAGGCCCTGGCGTCGCCGCGCCGGCAGATCGTGACTGGCTTTGGCGATGGCGACGCGCGCCATGGCCAGGAGAAAGCGCGGATTGACGCCTTCGTCGCAGGCCGTGATGCACTCGCCGCTGAGCGTGCAGGCCTGCGCCCATTTCCGCGACGCCTCCGGCCCGTGGCCGTCGCGAAGGATGTCGAGAATGCCGCTGATGACGTCTTTTGGCGTGGCGTCCGCAATCCCTGCGGGCTTCACGCTCGGGCAGGCCTCGACGCATTTGCCGCATCGCGTGCAGGCGTCGACCATCTCGTCGACGCGCGATTGGACCGCGGCCTCAAAAGAAAGATCGGCAGTCATAGGGCACGCTCCGACGGGTTTCGGTGACGCGGCCGTTATCCCGGCCGGCGCGGGGACAAGCTTAGCCGATGCCGACACGCACGAAAACTCAAATTGAGAGGCCACCTGGACCCGCAATCCCGGAACCTTTAAATCCCGCGCGGCCGCAGAAAAGCAAGAACGCGACGTGCAGTATTTCAAACGCCATTAGCGTTTGCGGCTGCAGCTGCGGTTGGCCGATTTGCGCAGGTGATCTGGTGCGGGCGGCGGGACTCGAACCCGCACGACGTTGCCATCGAGGGATTTTAAGTCCCTTGCGTCTACCAATTCCGCCACGTCCGCTTTGTTCACGGGATCAACTAGTTAGCGTACTTTTCGAGACCGGCAAATGAGCCGGCTCGATGCGCCGCCCCAACCTTTAAGCGAGTGTGGGCGGCAACGCAAAGCCTCAATCCGGACATCAGTCCCTGCTTTACGCAACCTCAATGTTGTCGGTCTAACAGGGTTGCATGATTGTTTCGCCTTTCCGCTTCCGCGCGCTGCCCCACGCCCTTGTGGGCGCGGTCCTGCTTGCGCTTGGCGGGTTATTGGCCGGCTGTGCCGACATGGGCGACGGCCTGACCTCGGTCTTTGCCGACCCCTCGAAATACAATCTCTATGATTGCAAGCAACTGGAGGCCGAGCGCAAGAGTTTGGCGACTAAGATGGCTGAGTTGCAGGGCCTGATGAACAAGGCGCAGGACGGCATTGGGGGCCCCGTGGTCGCGGAAGTCGCCTATCGCAACGACTACATTGCGCTGCGCGGCCAGAAAAAGAACGCGGATGAAGCATGGGCGCTCAACAAATGCCGCGAGACCCCGCCGGCCAAAGTCGCCACGCCGCCGGCATCTCCTGCGCCTCCGGTTGCCGACAAATCCGGCCACGCCCCGACCAGGTCGGGCAACGCGGTCTACTGAAGCATATCACTGCCGGACGGCGTCCCCTCAGCTCCGCCACCTGTAGATCCAATCCTGCCGAGACAGCATGCGGCTTGGTCCCATTGCCTTGATAACGAGATCGCGGGCAAGCGCGAGCGGGCCCGGGAGATGATAGATTCGCCCCGCCTGGCGCGCGCTGCGCTGGACCCGTGCCACACGTGGCCGGCGCAGCCGCACATAGCGTTTGAGCGCGGAGGAGGGCGCCAAAGCGCCTTGGTTTGATTTCTCCGAAAGGCATTTGGCCAGCACGGCCGCATCCTCGATTGCCATCGCGGCACCCTGGGCTGCGAACGGCAGCATGGCATGGGCCGCATCCCCCAACAGCGCAACCGCGCCGTCGGCCCAATGTCCGCCGGCAGGAACGGTGAACAGCGCCCACTTTCGCCAACCATCGACGGCGCTGATCAGCATTCGCGGCATCGCATGCCATCCGGCCGCGACGAATGCGGCCTTGATCTCGTTGCCGTCACCGGGCTCGCTCCAGCCGGGCCGGTTCCATCGTCCCGGCACGACCGCAACCACGTTGATCTGGCGGGCTCCGGAAATCGGGTAGGCGACGAGATGGGCATGCGGCCCCATCCAGAGCTGGACGCGGCGCGCGGTATATTCGCGCGGCAATTGAGTGGCATCGAGCGTGCCGCGCCAGGCGATCAGCCCGGAGAAGCGTGGCTGCAGGTCGGGAAGCAGGTGGTGGCGGACCGCCGACCAGATTCCGTCGGCTCCGATCAGCGCGACCGCGAGTTCCTCCTGGCGCGCCATGCCGCTGCGCTGCATGACGGTCAACCCCTTGGCATGGGTACTGACATCTTCGAATTGACAGCCGAGCCGCAATTCGATGTCGGAACAGCTTTCGACCTCGTCCCGCAACGCCGCTTGCAGATCGGCACGGTGGATGACCCAATAGGGTGCCTCGGTGGCGGACGCCGCTTGCCCAAGCAAAATGCGGCTGATCTCGCCGCCATTGGCCGCGCTCATCAGACAGATTGCATCCGGAGTCATGGCGCGGGAAAGCCGTGGCCGCAGACCAAGATCAATCAGCACGCGGCTGGCATTGGGCGAAAGCTGCAGGCCGGCGCCTGCTTCCTCGAGGCGTTCAGACTTCTCGAGAACGATGACACGAAAACCCTGCTTGGCCAGCGCCAAAGCGGCGGTCAACCCTCCGATGCCAGCACCCGCGACGATGATCGTGCGTGAAACCGCCACTTTCCGATCAGGCTACCTTGTCGGTCAGCACGCATTCCGGCGGGCGCGCTTCGCCGGCCTTGAGGTCGGCGGCATAACGGTAGAGCGTCGAGCAATAGGGGCAAATGATCTCGTTGTCGTTGCCGAGATCGAGAAAGACATGCGGATGATCGAAAGGCGGGTTGGCGCCGACGCACATGAATTCCTGCGAGCCGATCTCGATGACGGCAACGCCGGCATCGTTGTGAAAGTGCGGCACCACATGATCGGACATCGGATTCACCTTGAGTAGCAGCAGGAGACGACACCGACACGAAGTCCCGCCACGTGAAAGCGGCATCACCATAGAGGCGGATGCCGTTGATTCCAAGTGGAGCGGATTCGACATTTCCGGGACACGTGCGGTAGCCCCTGCCGCCGACTTCATTCTTACAAATTCGACACAATCTTGTTGTCCCAGAGAAGCCCTTCTTTCGTCGGGGCGGTTGTGTCGCAAAAGCGGCGTATTACTTCTCACCGTATAGGCGGGCAGGGATTTTTCGATGAAACGGCGGCGGATCGGTTTGGCCCTGACAGCGGTGGCGGTAAGCGGTGCCGCGCTTGCTGCCGTGTGGCCGTATGCCCGCGAGGCCGGTGCCATTCTGGCGGCGCAGGACGATCCTGCGGAATTGTCGGACATCGAGGTCAATTCTGCCTTGCGGAATAGCCGAAATATAGTCGTCCGCCAGATCGAGGAAGCGCTTGCCGCTCACGATGCGGGCCTGGCGGAAAGTTTTGTGGATCTTGCCAAGGCAAAGAACGTCCCGCTGCCGGACGAGCTTGAGCAACGGGTGAGCGAGGCGGTGAGGGAAGAGCGCTCGGCTGCGCATTTTGCGAAACGATTTGCGACCGGGCTTGTGACGGGAAATGCCGATGACGCCGGCAGCCTTTCGGGCACCGTCGCCGGCGATCTCTTTGTTTTCGGCGATATCAGGGATGTCGTCCGCGAGAGCAAACATCTGGTGATGGGCGAGGATACCGACCGGCTCGTGCTGGGCCTTGCCACCGCTGGCCTTGCGGTGACGGCCGCGACCTATGTTTCGGTCGGCGGGGTTGCCCCGCTCCGCGCCGGCCTCACGCTGGTCAAGGATGCGCGCAAGGTCGGACGGCTCGGCGAGGGGCTCACCGAATGGGCCGGCCGCTCGGTGCGGGAGACGGTCGACACGCCGATGCTGCAGCAGGCGGTCGCCTCAAGCGCGGTGACGCGTCCGGGGCAAACCATCAGCGCCATTGCCGCTGCCTTCCGTGCCGAGAAAGCCGGTGCGCTGGTCAGGCTTGCCAAGGACGTCGGGCGCGTGAGCGAGAAAGCGGGCGCGCGCGGCGCGCTCGATACGCTGAAGATCGCCGAAGGGCCTGAGGATGTCGCGCGCGCCGCGCGGCTTGCGGAAAAGAGCGGCGGCAAGACCCGCGCGATCCTCAAGCTGCTCGGCCGCGGCGCGCTTCTGTTGGCGGCCGGTGCGTTCGATTTGTCGTTGTGGCTGTTCGGCGCGCTGTTCGCGCTGTTTTCCCTGCTGGCCTCGATCAAGGCGACCACCGAGCGACTGACGCAGTCGTGGCTCGACCACGGCAAACGCCGGCGGCTGCGGCGACAGCTCACCTCCATTGCCAGTCCGGCGGTGGCCAGCGTCGCCGCAAACGGCTAATTTCCAAACCCTTTCAAAGACGGAATGACCGATGCCGAGTTTTCATCACGGCGCTGTTGAAATTGCCTATCTCGATGAAGGCGAGGGCGACCCGATCGTGCTCGTACACGGCTTTGCCTCGAGCAAGAACGTAAACTGGGTCTATCCGACCTGGGTCTCCGAGCTGAAGAAGAGCGGCCGGCGGGTGATCGCCTTCGACAATCGCGGCCACGGTGATTCCGGCAAACTCTACGACTCCGCCGAATACGAACTCGCCACCATGGCGAGCGACATCACGGCGTTGATGGACCACCTCGGCCTCGAGCGCGCCGATGTCATGGGCTATTCGCTGGGGTCGCGGATGACGGCGGTATTGGCGCGAAGCGAGCCACACCGTTTGCGTTCAGCGATCCTGGGCGGTATCGGGATCGGCCTGATCGAGGGCGGCGGCCCCGGCGAGAATGTCGTCAAGGCGCTGGAGGCTGATTCCCTCGATGAAGTGACCGATCCGGTCGGGCGGACATTCCGCGCCTTCGCCGATCAGACCCGCTCCGATCGCCGGGCGCTCGCGGCATGCTTGCGCGGGTCGCGGCGTCTATTGACGAGACAAGAGGCGGCCGAAATTGCGGTGCCGGTGCTGATTGCGGTCGGAACGAGCGACGAGATCGCGGGCTCGGCCCATGCGCTCGGAGAAATCATTCCAGGCTCCGAAGTTCTCGACATCCCCCATCGCGATCACATGCGGGCTGTCGGCGACAAGGTTTACAAGACGGGCGTGCTGGATTTCCTGTCACGGCGCCCGTGAACGCCTTGGGCAGGCTCTGATCGCGTCGAAAGGCGCCTCATCGCCGCGATCATAAGGGTGCAGGTCGTGATCCAGACCAGGCGCGAGCCATAGCGGTCGTGCGGCCCCGATATCACGCCGCATATGACCGCATTGCCGAGCAACGCCAGAACGACGGTGGCCATCAAAAGCGTCACGTCGTCTATCCGCCGCTGGCGGACCGCGGCCAACAGCATGCCAAAGACCAGCGCGGTGGAGATCAGCGCGACGGGAACGTGGACCAGGTTGATCGGGCCGAAGGTGATGAAGCTTCTCTGCTGGCGCGCCGCATCCACCAGTTTCAATTGCCGCGGCAGATATTCCCGAAGCATGCCGTAGGTATGCATCATGGTCGGATGGTCGGTGTTTTCGCCGGTGGCGACCTCGAGCATCTGCTCGCCGGTGGCCAGGAGCGCTTCCTCGGCCTGCCATAGCGGATATTCGGCGAGCGAATTCTTGGCGATCAATCCCATCTCATCGCTCATGCCCGCAAAACGGCCGAGCTTGTTGAACACGCTCTCGCGGCTCCAGAGAAAATCATCCGCGGTTTCCGGCAAGTCGTTGCGATAGGGGCAGAGTTTGAAATGCTGTGTGGGGCAGTGATCGTTCAGATAGCGGGTCACGATTCCGTCCTGAAGCATGCGGGCGAACGCGATCGCGTAGCCGCCGGGCGTCCAGGCCACCTGTCCAGACAAGGCAAAATTGGCCGACAACAGCATGACGGCGCCGGCCGCAATCGTCAGCGTGCCCTGCGCGAGACCGGCGATCGCAATTCGTTCACGCAAGAAAGGGCGTGCGATCCATCCCACGCAGCACAGTCCCAAAAGTACGGCCATCGTCGCGCTGTGGGTCGCCGCCGCAAACGCGGTAAAGACGAACAGCACGGCTTTTTCGGTTGTGGAAGTCTTGTCGCCGTGAAGCACGAGAATAAACAGCGACAAGACCGACAGGCCGGCAAAGATATCGGTCAGCAGCATGCTGGCGAGCCATGGCAACGCCGTGGTCAGTGTCAGCATCAGGCACAGGCCGAACAGCCGCCACGGCTTGGCAAGGTCGAAGACGCGCAGCGTGAGTTGCAGGATCCACATGGTCGCCAATGCCTGGATCGCCAGGTTGAGCCAGAAGTGGGTCGTTTCGCCGAAATGGAGGTAGAGGCCGAAGACGGTCGACCGGCTGGGGACGAGATAGCCTTCATACCACCGTGCCAGATAGCCGCCGGTGTCGGATTGGAGCAGGGGGTAGCCGTTCCAGAATGCCGGCGCCAGCAGCATCAGGGGTATGGCGGCGGCGATCGCCCAGACCCAGACCGGACTGGCGGCGCGTGCGCCCGAGGTGCGCGTGGTGATATCTGCCATTCGGGTCGACCTTGCCCGCAGACCATGGTTTGCGGAAATCCGCCAATAGTCGGACGCCAGTGGTCCGTTTCTAACATTCGCTTGACGAACCGGCGGGCCCGGTGGGGAGCGAATGTCAAATCCGCTCCACTAGCGGCTTGATTTGGGCGGGATGGCCAACCAAGTAGGGCCAACCGGGCGGATCCGGCATTCGTTTCTGCATACCGGCGTTCACCTTGGTGTGAGAGCCTGGGGACGGCGAGGGGCGATCGTGCTAGGATCACCCTGTAAATTTGATTGTCGTGGCAACAGAGCAGTTTGCAGGCGGAGCCTATGGTAAAGCATCAGACCAATCTGCAAGGCGGCCCCAAGCTCGCGGCGCTCGATCCGATCTGGGATCGCGTGCGGGCCGAGGCCGAGGACATCGTGCGGCGGGAGCCGGAGCTCGCCTCGTTCATCTATTCAACCGTGCTGCATCACGATCGGCTGGAGGAGGCGGTCGTGCACCGGATCGCCGAGCGTCTCGACCATTCCGCCCTGTCGGGCGACTTGATCCGTCAGGCCTATGACGAGGCGCTTCGCGACGATCCCGATCTCGGCAACGCCTTCCGCGCCGATATGGTCGCGGTTTACGACCGCGATCCCGCCACCTCGCGCTTCATCGATCCCTTGCTTTATTTCAAAGGCTTCCATGCGCTGCAGGCCCACCGTCTGGCGCATTGGCTGTTCAAAAATGGCCGGAAGGATTTCGCCTACTACCTCCAGAGCCGCTCGTCGGCGGTATTTCAGACCGATATCAATCCAGCGGCCAGGATCGGCCGGGGCGTCTTTCTCGATCACGCCACCGGCTTCGTGTGCGGCGAGACGGCGGTCATCGAGGACGACGTCTCGATCCTGCACGGCGTCACGCTCGGCGGCACCGGCAAGGAAAACGAGGACCGCCATCCCAAGATACGCCATGGCGTATTGATTGGTGCGGGCGCGAAAATCCTCGGCAATATCGAGGTCGGCCATTGCGCGAGAATCGCAGCCGGCTCCGTGGTCGTGAAGTCCGTGCCCCACAATGTGACGGTTGCGGGCGTTCCCGCCAAGATCGTCGGCGAGGCGGGCTGCGCCGAGCCCTCGCGCACCATGGACCAGATGATCAACGCGATCGGGCTGTAGCGCTCCTGAGCCGGCGGTTCTGGTAGCTGCCGGCCGATGGCCTTTGCGGTTCGGCCGCGGGCCAGTTATAAACCCAGTCAAGGGGCGGGTGACGTTCGGACCGATATGGCTGGCGGTTCACGCCATGCCGTCCTAAAATCCTCCTCTAAAATCTCATTGGAGCCTGCCGTGGACGTTCAGGAAGTCAGGAAACTCGACGCCTACCTCAAGCGCCTGTTCGGCAACCCCAAGATTCGGGTCGTACCCAGGCCCAAGAAGGATGACTCCGCCGAAGTCTATATCGGGGAGGAATTCATCGGCGTGCTGTTTGTCGACGACGAGGACGACGACCGCTCGTTCCAATTCCAGATGGCTATCCTGGAAGACGATCTGGTCGAGCAGGGCTGATTTCGAAACCCTGAGCCACCGAAGGCGGCCCGGGTTATTTCGGCCCGCGCAATTGCTGCGTCAGGCGATCCATGGCGTCGGCAACGTCGTGCCATTGCGCCAGCCAACTCCGCGGGAAGCGAAAGATCAGATCGGCTCCCTCGACGCGGCGTTCGCTCAGGCACATTCCGGGCGTGGCGGCCTCGCGGGTGCATCGGGCGGTCATGGCAGGTAGCGCGGCGGCGGAAAACAGATCCTCGCCCCCATAGGGCGAGCCGTCGCGAAAGGCGCGCATCGTCAAGCCGTCCTCTCCGACCGTGGAGGTTTGTTCGAGGTAGCGCGGAAAGATGGTGCGCGCGCGGATCTCGGGCGCGAGCGAGTCGTGGTGTGCGGCGATGGACAGAAAAATCCGGCCGATCGGCTGAACGGCTTCATCCACATTGGCCGCGCTGATGCGCTTTGGCGCCTCCGGCGGCTCAAGCGATGGGAAGGCGAAGTTGAGATCGATGCGTTCCTGCGGTCCGGAGTGGTGCTGGATTTTCATCCGGATCGATGCGGTCGGAACGTTGAACAGGGTCGAGCCGATGCTCACCGGCAACCGAGCGGGACCGTTGGCGGGGTCGACCTCCCAGGTCGGCCACAACAGATAGGCGACGAGCGCAATGGCGACTGTCGCAATGGCGCCAGCCAGGAGGATCGGGGGCAGATGGCCGCGCAGATCCTTGCCGGTATTGCGCGCGATGTTCTGGGCCGTCGCGATGAATGTCATGAACAGATGATCGTGGATCGGGGACGGAACTGACGGACGAATCAACGTCAAATATGCCACGCGGCACCGTGCTTCCGTATGGTTTTCGGCGAGGCGGATGGCGTGAGCCATGTGCTGTCAGCGGTTCCAGGGTTACGCATTAACCTTTCCTTAAGGATATGGTGGCGGCAGGTCGCCAATTTTGCGAAGCAGCGGGTCCAAGTTGTCGCGTGAGTGAGCTTAAAATGACGCCTGAAGCGCTGAATTCCCTGTTCTCATTGTGCATCGGTTTTGCGTTCGCCGGCGCGCTCACCAGCGGATATCAGGCGATCGTGCAGCGTCCAGCCGGCTTCGGGCTGCTCCAGGAGGGTGTCGCACCCTCTACGTTTGCCGCGGTGCCTTTTTTGGTGTTCGCTGCGCCCTTTATCATCATGCGCAATACGCTGCGTGGTGCGCGGGTCGAGCGTCGCCGCTTCGAATTCGTGATGATGGCGACTGTGCTGGCCGGATTCTGGAGCCTGATGTCCGGCACGTTTTTTGTCATGACGCTGCGCGCCGCCGGCCTGCTGGCCTGAGCTTTTTGTTTTGACGCGTTTTCTTGACGCGAACCGGTATCCACCCTCGGATCCCGTCCGAGGGCATGCCTCGCTTGAAAACGCTTTGATGCCTGTGCCAGAGTCTCCCTGAAGAGGAGACTTTTTTCTTATGGCGATTTACGAACTTGACGGGCAGGCGCCCGACCTCCCCAAAAGCGGCAACTATTTCATCGCCGATACCGCGACGGTGATCGGCAAGGTGCGCTTGCTGGAGGGTGCGAGCGTCTGGTTTGGCGCGGTGTTGCGTGGCGACAATGAGTGGATCGAGATCGGCGAGGGTTCCAACGTGCAGGACAACTCGACCTGCCACACCGATCGGGGTTTCCCCTTGACCATCGGCAAGGGCTGCACGGTTGGCCACAACGTCATTCTGCATGGCTGCACGCTCGAGGACGGCGCTCTCGTTGGAATGGGCTCGATTGTGATGAATGGGGCGAGGATCGGCCGCGGCAGTATTGTCGGCGCCGGCTCGGTGATTACCGAAGGCAAGGAGTTCGGCGAGCACTCGCTGATCATCGGTGCTCCCGCGCGCGTGATGCGCACCCTCGAGCCGGCGCAGGTGGAGGCGATGGGGAGTGCCGCGAAATTCTATGTCGGCAATGGGCCGCGTTTTAAGAACGGCTTGAAGAAAATCGGCTGATCGCCGTCACGATTTGGTTTTTTGCACAGGCTTTGGCCTGCCACTCGTCTTGCCCGGCTCGGCCACGAGCCGGGCGCTCTTGCGCAGCGCATCCTTCAGGTCGATGGGAATGCCGTGCTTCCTGAGCAGGTCGGCAAACGCTTCGTCCGCAAGTTCCTGAAAAGTCGCCATCCGGTCGCGCGCCAGCTGCTTGAGCTTATCGAACGTGTCGTCGTCGAAGGCGATCAATTTGCGCATGCCAGTGATCCGATAGGGCTCGTCGCAAGGAATGTTGTTCCGACGGTTATCAGGGATTGGCCGGCTAGCCAAACCCGGCATTTCGCAAAGTCATGCCGCTGCACGCGCTAACGCGAGCATGATCGCTTCTGATTCGGATCCCTTTTCCTAAAGCCGCTTTTAATCTGAACGCCAGCTGAACGCGCTTCGCATGCCGGTCGCGCAGAAGTGAGCCGGACAATGCAGCATTTGCTCGCGGTCATCACCAGATCGAGGAACGGGATCGGAGCGAAAGCGTATTCGCTTGTGGTGCTGGGTTATCACCTAGGAGGATGACATGTTGCGTAAAACGATGATCGCGCTGTGCGCGGTGGCGTCCATCGGTGTGCTCGCGCCTGGCTTGGCGTTGGCGCGTGGCGGCGGTGGGGGTGGCGGCGGCGGACACGGAGGTGGCGGCTACGGCGGCGGCCATGCCGGAGGCTGGGGCGGCGGTAGTAGTTACGGCGCGAGAGGCTGGAGCGGCGGAAACTTCAGCAATAGCTTTGCGCATGCGGCACCGAATGGCAGTGTTAGCGCCGTCCAGGGTAACCGGTTTGCCAGCAGCAGGATGGGCCGCGGCTTCGATCGTGATCACGACCGCGGCTTCCGTCGTAACCGAGGATTCTTTGTCGGTGACGATTTCTACGCAGGGGACTACTGGGACTATCCGGATTACGCCAACGACGATTCCTACTACGACAATGGTAACTGCTACATCGTGCAGCGTCGCGTCCATACGTCGTACGGATGGCGGGTGCGGCCGGTTCAGGTTTGCGGATAAAGTCCGCGGCCAAGCAAGCTTCTCACGAAAAAGGCGCGCGGCCGAAATACCGCGCGCCTTTTGATGTGGCGAAACTCAGCCGAGCACTTTGTATTTCTTGAACCAGGCCTGCATCGAGTTCCAGCCATCCTCGGCCGCTTCCTTGCGGTAGCTGGCGCGATAGTCGGCGTGGAAGCCGTGCGGGGCGGCGGGATAGATCTTGAACTCGGCCGGCTTACCCGCCTTGGCGAGCGCCTCCTTCAGCGCCTCGACGGTGGCAACGGGAATGCCGGTATCGGCCTCGCCATAAAGTCCGAGCACAGGCGCCTTCATCTCGCCCGCAAGCTGGGTCGGGCTCTTCGGCCAGAGCGGGTTCGGCGCATCGACCGGGGGTCCGTAGAAGGAAACGCCGGCCTTCAGTGCGCTTGAGTGGGCGGCATATTCCCACACCGTGCGGCCGCCGCGGCAAAAGCCGATGATGCCGAGCCGGTCGGTGTTACCGCCTTGCGCCTTGGCCCAGGCAACCGTGCTGTCGAGATCGGAGAGGAGCTCGGCGTCCGGCTTGGCGTTCACGATCGGCAAGAGCTGCGGAATGTCGGTGATCTTGGTGAGATCGACGCCCTTGCGGTAGTAATAATCGGGCGCGACGGCCAACGCACCGAGCTTGGCCAGACGCCGCGTCACGTCCTTGATGTATTCGTGCAGTCCAAAGATCTCCATCGCGACCAGAACCACCGGCGGATTGGCGACGCCTTTCGGACGCGCGAAATAACCGGGCATTTCGCCGTCGGCGACCTTGATCTTCACTTCGCCGGTTTCAAGGCCGTCGGTGTTGGTCGCGATCACGTCGGCCCGCACCGGACCCGCGGCAAGGGTATAGCCCGCCGCAACGGCGGCAGATGCGGTCATAAAGCCACGCCGGGAAAACGGCGCGGTCTTGGTCAGTCCGATGACGTCGGGCGTCAGCTGGGTGTGAACGTTCATGTGGATTCCTCAGGGATGGTGTGGCAAATTAGACACCAGCATCCAGCCGATATTCCATCGGCGACGCAAATCACCAGGGCGCGAGGAGTTGAGCGAGGGTACAAAAAACAAGGCCGTCGGCGCAGTATTGACGCCCACGGCCTTGCCAGCCCCGGATATTAAATTGGCTTACGCCATCCGGTGAACTTCACCTTGGCGCAGTTAGGGTGGCGGCCAATGTGATCTACTTCACAAAGCTGACAAAAAAGTTGCGGCCAGGCTTTGGGGGAAGCCTGGCCGCGCGCGATCCGGTCTGGGACGGGGAGGGGTGGGGATGTGACCGGGTCGCGTAGCTCTCCTCTTGCCGTCAGCGATCGTGGGCGCTGGCGGTCGAAACTGCAGGCCTGGGGTCGCCGAGGGAGACCCAGACATTCGGGTCGCTCTGCGATTGGCGTTTGACGAAGCGGTATCCGGTCTCGGTCCAGGCCACGACGTTTTCGTTCTGGTTGTCCAGAATGAACTCGCCCTTGTCCGACTTCAC
>Ga0210394_10002990_pt1 | contig 22133 bp, 15 predicted proteins | sample IncBWC12MmetaG_FD_160121 | JGI IMG/M metagenome (GOLD analysis project Ga0210394, IMG submission 160121) | Forest soil microbial communities from Barre Woods Harvard Forest LTER site, Petersham, Massachusetts, United States - Inc-BW-C-12-M | ecosystem: Environmental > Terrestrial > Soil >... | reverse complement strand
AGACCAACTTCGTCGCCATGCGCTGGGGAAGCCGGTGGTCCCTCCACAGGCGCTGTGGCGACATATCGCAACGAGCTTCAATCGCACCGGGTACGGACCGAATCTGATTGGGCTCGCAGCGATCGATTTGGCGGCCTGGGACCTCGATGCGCGCCGGCGGGGCCTGGCGCTGGGAGTGGCGATGGGCGGCGCGCCTCGGCCCGTCCCGGTGTACGGCAGCGGAGGGTTCGCTGCCACGCAATCTCCCGAACAGGCGGCCGACACCGCAGCTAAGGCTGCGGCAGCCGGCTTCCGGGCCGTGAAACCTCGGGTCCGCGGTGGAGCGCTCAGCGACGCCAACCTCATCTCGGCCGTGCGGTCGGCGCTGCCCGAGCATGTGCACGTTATGATCGACGCCAACGAGAAGGGAGACCTCGCGAGCGCCACGTGGCTCCTCTCGACCGCGCGAGAGCACGGAGTTCTCTTTGTCGAGGAACCGTTGCCCGCCCTGGCGATCGAGGGCTACCGGGCGTTGGCAAGGATCGCAGGCGTATCTGTTGCGGCCGGCGAACACCTCCAGGGCCGCTCAGCCTTTCTCCCGTTCCTCGCAGAGCGGCTGGTTGCCGTAATCCAGCCCGACCTGGCCATGTGCGGCGGAGTGACCCCGATGCTGGACGTTGCCGCGCTGGCCGAAGCGTTTGACGTCTCCGTTTCGCCGCACTTCCTTCCGGGACTCTTCGTCCATCTCGCGGCGGTCTCGCCCGCTTTCACCTGGCTCGAAGACTTCCCGCTTCTCGAACCGCTGTTCGAGGGATGGCCCGAACGGACTCCCGACGGTCTCCTCTCGCCGGGCACCGCTCCGGGGCACGGGTTGACTCTGGGAGCCAGCGAGCGGAAGCGGTTCGCCGCCGACTGACACAGGCGGGCGAAATTCAGGACTTCAGCGTGACCGGAGAGGAAGCGACGCACTGGCGCAGCGCTTCCAGGATGGCATCGGGCTCGGCGCGACGCGTGTAGTCGGCCTCCACGAACGCGTAGCGAATCACCCCGCTGCGATCGACGACGTAGGTCGCCGGGAGCGGGACTTCCGCGACCTTCGCGCCGTTGAACGCCGCGACGTCGTTTCCGTTCCCCAACTGGTAGCGGACCACCCGCGGATCGATCTCGTGCACCAGCCGGAACGACCGCGCCACTCGGTTGTCCCGGTCGAGCAGCAGCGGAAACGTCAACGTGCTGGCGGCGGCCATCGACTCGGTGCGCGGCGGCAGCTCCGGGCTGATCGCCACGAGCGATCCTCCCAGCCCCTTGATCGCCCCCACCTTCTGCTGCAGCGCTCGCAGCTCCAGATTGCAGTACGGACACCAGCTGCCTCGATAAAATGCGATGGCCACCGGGCCGCTTTCCAGCAGATGGTTGACATCGACAAGCACGCCGCTCAAATCCGGGAGGACCACGCGCGGCAGGCGGTCACCGACCGAAAGAGCACCTTCCGCCAGGCCGGAGCGGGCAGTATCGGCGATCGCCCCCGCTCGCACCACGCGCTCCTCGGGGCTCCGTTTCTGGAATGCACGAGCCCGCTGCGCCGCCAGTTCTTCTTCAAGTGACATAGCCGGACCTCCGATTTGAAGCTCTGCCTGTCGCATCGTACGCTTCTCCTGACCTCGGCACAACGCCAACAGGCCAGTCCCCAAAGGGATCGAGGGTTACCAGTGGCCCAAGTCCTTAGAAACGGGATTGTCGTAAACTGGGAATCGGGGTTTCCCACATAACGAGAAGCCGACTTCTCAGGACTTGGCGCGAAGGGGGCAATCTACTGGTGTCCTGAATCGTTCGGTTTATCCCAGCCGACTTCGAAATACTTTTCCCAGTTCTGGGCCCACGGCCGGCCGTAGTAGTCGACGTAGCGAGGGTCGGCGGCGGTCAGTTGCGTCGGCCTGCCATTCGTGTTCCGGAGATTGCTCAAACACCCGATGTAAGTGTATCGCCGGTTCGGAGCGTCCAGGGTCGCTTGCTGGACAAAACGGAAGGTGGCATGCAACGGCTGGACGAACGCATCCGGATCGTAAAATACCGCCTCGTGATCAATGCCCACGAACTTGCCGCTCGCGTCGTAGGCGGGCTTGTAGGTTTCGACCGACTCGATCTTGTCGCTGAATTCGAACATGGAGTGGGACAGCGTCCAGCCTTGCACGTTCGCGGTCCAGCTAACCAGGGTGGTTCCATCCCAGAATCCAATCGTCTCCCCGTACCACTGCGGGACCTTCTGCACGTGCTCTTTGCCAATCAAGACCTGGCGCAGGAAGTTGGCCAGGACGCCGGACAGGAATTGGACCTTCCACGGGGTCACCGTGAGTTGGAAATTTCCGCCTCCCGAGGCCTGCGCCCACCAGCGCATGAATCCTTCCGGATAACAGAAATTGCTGGACAGTGGGTTACCGCGCAGATCAGAGGCTTCCCATTGCGGTGAATTGTTCACGGCCTCGTGATAGTTCATCTGCACCATGCGCTTTTGATATTCCAGAGTGAGCACGGACAGGATTGTGGGGGGTTGGTTGACCGTCCCCCAAATCCACTCGGCGCCATTGTCGTGCCCCGGTCCGGCGTCCCGCGCATACCATCCATCCCAGTCCGGCGTCGTCGCCTTCGTATAAACGGTCGGACCGCCCTTGGCCTTCGCTGCTGCCAACAAGGCCTCGTAATGTTCCTTGGCCGTCTTATAGGGGTAAGGGCTCACAATTTTTGCTCGTGGATAATCTATGCTGCAATCGCCCCACGCAGCCGACGTGGGCGGGTCCTCGCCAATCCGGTGCGAGGCCCAGATATCTGTTAGCTGGCGGGGTGTATTGCACCGGAAATAGCGCTGGTCGGACCAAAGTGCCTGGTCCTTATAGAAGTTCTTCGACGTAAACAAATCGATTGGCAACTTCGGCATTCCTGCCGGTGGCCCCGAGAATGTCGGCGTATTCCCTCGTCCGCCGCGTCCCGCCTGCTGTGCCTCCGCCGCGGGCTGCGGCCCATACTGCTGCGCGAATACCTTCGATACTGGCGCGATCGGCAACCTCCAGGTCAGCGCGATCAACACCACGAAGGCGCACAAAACAAACAATACTCTAGCTCTCATTTGGTTTCACTCCCTCAGAGTCGTTCAGTCTGGGGTTTCCATCTTGACCGTCCAGATATGAGTACTTACCCGGAATTTCCGACTTGGACCTCCGCCTCGCCGCATCGTACGCTCCTCCTGATCTCGACACAACGAATTCCCACTGCGAGCACGCCCTTCAAAATCTCCAGTGAATAAGCCAAGTCCTGAGAAGCGGGATTATCGTCAACTGGCCCAAACCCCTCATGGAGCACCAGCACGCGCATGTTTTTGGTTAAACCTGCACCCTGCGGACTCGATCCGCATCTAATCGTCGATGAGCTCCAGAAAATCAAAGGGACGTGGGCGGTTAGTGCCAACGCAAGCGACTGGCATCGCATACCAGGTGCGCTACGGAATCCCCATTGTAGGAGATTCGGTCCAACAAGGGCGGGCAAGGCGTCCCATGCAATGGACCAAGTGCTCAGTGCATTTCTCTCATGACGGACCACTCCCCGACGGGAGCTATTTCCTCTACACCGACGAAGGGAAAATTCATCAGCTAAAATCCATCGACGGCAAGTGGCATTGCCTGGCAATGGCTGCTTAGCGTTGTACTGTGGTCCAGTTTTGAAGGCCGAAGCTTCAGGCCCCTCCTAACGTCTTTCCACAGGCGTGATTCGTCCAAACGACACCAGGCCTCCGAAGGGACATCAGGATTGGGGTGTGGCGCGATGCGGACTGACTCCTAATTCAACCGGCAATCTCCGCGTGGTGAACGACTAGAGCGAATGGCTAGTTCCCTACTCTCCGGTGCCGATCACGCCTGCTGGTCAGGAACCGGTCGTCCACCGGAGGAAACCACTAATCTCGCCTTACCTGGCTGATTCTGCATGTGTTAACCCCGATTCCGCTTGTCAAACACCGCGTTTGCGCTGGTCCTGCGGTGCTTTTCGGGCTGTCTAACCCAGAATACGCGATCTCAATTTGCGGGTGGCAGAATACCGGCCGTGGTGGGCGTCCGGTATTCTGGAGGTAGGTCAGAGCGGTCCTGGGCGGATTGGGCTGGGATCTGAGCCGCGTAGGAGCCGACCGGCGATATCCCAGCATAATTTCGAGTGGCTGGCTTCTCAGGACCTAGTTGTCATCATCCGGGTCCGTTTGCGGGCGCCTGTCGTTAATGAAGTAAGCGGGGGCCAGCGTCGCGTTGAAGGTTTGGAATGAGAGAGGTTTCTGGGTAAGTTTGAAGCAATCGGAAAAATCATCTGCCGCCACATCCGCGTATCCCAGCGATGGCAAATGGAAAGTCGTCTCGACAAAGCGCAGAACGCTGCCAAAATCGTGCGTCGCGTGAGAAATGTAGGCAGCCTTGGCGTAGGGCGAGACAACGATCAGCGGAACGCGGAACCCGTAGGCGTATCCCGACCCCCAGCTCACGCCGTCGTTGATTACCTTCGGCGCGACGTGATCGTACCACCCGCCCCAATCGTCCCAAGTAATAATGATCGCGGTGTTAGCCCAATAGGGACTGTTGCCAATCGAGTTGACGATAGACGCCACCCAGGAAGGGCCGCTCCCGTCATTCGATGCCGCGTGATCCGATTCCTGCCCGTTTGGAATCACCCAGGTCACCTGCGCAAGCTGCCGGTTGGCGATGTCCACTAGGACTTGCGATTGCGGAATCACTACGTTCTCGGTCCAGTCTGGGCCGGTGCAGGTTAGCACGCCGTTCACCGTCTGTTGCTTGCAGATGTGTTCAATCGCGTCGGGCCCGGTCCAGATCGAGCCCGCCGAGGGAGCGTAGTAGCGCCAGGTAATGCCGGCTGTGTCTAGCTCATCACTCAGCGTGGGATGCTCAAAGCACGGATAAATCGGCGCGTGGCTCGATTCGCTGCCAAAAGGATCGATGAGCGTCACGGTCTGCGCGGCCGGCGCGATACATCCCGCGTTCGCATTGCCATTCGCTGGATTTTCCGACGCGAAGAGATTGCTCCCCGTCGCCGGGGCCGAAGTCCCTGAAATAATGAATTGGTGCGCCGGAAAGCTGGGCCCCTCGTTCGTTTGGAACATGCGGTCCCCAAACACATATTGCTCGGCCATGGCGAAATAGGGCTGTAAGTCCGACTGGATTACGTACTTGAATTGCGGATTGGGGTGCGCGTTGGGCGGGCAGTTCGCTGCCGGCGAGCACGGTATCAGATTCGCGCCGTCCATCTTTCCGCCATCGTACATCGAGACGAAAGCCGAATGCGCGTGGCTCAGATCGTAATTTTGAGGGCTCGCGCCTGTGGTCCCCAGGTCAATCGGAGCAAGCGGAATCGCTTGTCCCGAAGAATTCACCCCGCTCGAGGCGATATCCGCGCCTCGGGCAACCAGCACCGGATCCTGAAATAGATTATCCGGCGTGCGATTCTCTTGAAAGATGATCACTACGTGCTGGATCGCGGCTGCCATGGTCAGCGGGAGCGTCTGCGGGCCATTGCTCGCAGCCGTATTCGTCATATCTGAACCTGTTACAAGCAGTGTGTACGGACCGCCAGGAGTGTTCTGGCTGCTGGATACCGTCAGCATCGCGGTGACCGATGCGGTTCCGCTGATTGCCACCGGCGACGGGCTGAACGAGCAAGTCGGCGCTGGCGTACCGCCGTTCACGCTGCACGAGAGCGTCACGTTGCCTGTATAGCTGTTCGAGGGAGTAATCGTTATCGTTGAGGTCGTGTCACTGCCAGCCACCAGAGTTGAGGAGTTAAGGGACGATGCTGAAAGCGAATAGGACGGCAGCACACTTGAACCGGACGAGTGGCATCCGCCAACACAAAGGGCTAGGGTCGCAATACCCAGACCGACAGCCAAGCGAAGCGATGGTCGAAAGCGAAAAGGAAAGTTGCCAAACTGGTGCATCGGAACCCCTTATCGATTTTCTAGCTATCCTGAGTCCTTCTAACCCCGTCAAGCCCAAAATGTTTCTACGGCGGTGTCATGTCATAGGGTAGCGTCCATGAGTAGATACGCTGGAGGCAAAATGGAGCCATGACACGGCTAGATACGGGTGCATCGCCAGTCCTTCCATCCCAAACGAACAAAAGGCCACTCCTATCTATGCCCCCCAAATCTGACGACTTACGTGCCTGAAATCCCCCGTAGCCTAGCCGCGATTCTGGTTGCCAAATACCACGTGCTGGTTCTGCGGTACTCAAAACGGTCCCTTATTAAGGATACGTGATTTAGGTTTACGGGTGGGAGACAACGGGCCTTGGTGGGCATTCGCTGATTTGGAGGTAGGGCCTGGACGGTCTTGGGTGGATACGCCGAATCGAGCTGGGTAAGAGCAAGCTAATGATCCAAGCATAACGTCACATCTCCGCGCCGGTTCTGCGGTGTTTCTTAGGGTCGCATTACCCAGAGCACCTGAGTTTGATTTACGCCTGGGAGACGGTGCCCTTTGGTGGGTATTCGGTAACCTGCAGGTGGGGCGGGACGGTCCTGGGTAGATCCAGGCTGGATTGGGCTGCGTGGGAACCGACGCGGCGCGCTTTCCGCGTTGTGGCTCGTGTTCGTGGCCGCGGTGGTCTTAGGGACGTACGCATTCGCGCGACCAATCTTCCCATTAGCAGCAGCTCGCCATCGCAGAAGCCAGTTTCGGGCCAGCGGACAGGACCAAGACTGGAGTACAATGCCGCCCAGGCAAGCCTGGTATCCAAGAGATTGAGAGACGGCAGCTTTCTGGCATGAGGATGACATGAAACATTTTGTTGCGAAGGTGCTTGTCGGCGTCGCTTTGTGCCTCGGCCTGCTGGTTCCGCCTGCAGGCAAGCTGCTTGCGGCTGCCGATCCGGATGAGCCGGCATTGCTGCAAGCCAACAGGGCGCTAGAAAAAGCCATTGGAAGTGGAGACAGGGCGCCGTTGACCGCGCTCCTCGACGAAGACTTTCTCTGGACATCTCTGGACGGCCGGACCCATAGCAAAGAGGAAATGATTTCGAATCTTCCGAAGGCCGTTGTATCCAGTGCCGACAGCGGGGCACAGGTGACCGAACACTCCTATGGCCCGGTGGCTCTTCTCCTGGTGCATAGCGCGAATGGCAACGCGCATACGTTGAGCGTGTACGTGAAGCGCTCGGGCGGTTGGCGCCTACTGCTGATGAACGAGATCGCCGACAATCGAGTCTCACAGCCGTGGCAATCGGCGGGAGCAGATGACGATCCGAACGCTACGACCCGCTGTGTGCATGCATGCCAGATTTTTCCCTTCCAGCCGCTCACGGCAGCCGAGAATGCCGCCATCTTTTCCTGGCAGAACCAACCCATTGCGACCGGGAGCAACGACCCAGAGCGCTTCGACCGCTTCGTCGGCGACGAGTGGGTGTCCTACGGGAATGCCGGGGGAACGGTGACGAAGGCAGAGGAGATGGCTACACTCACCAAAGCAAGGCAGGGCGGAGATCTTGGGCGCTTTAAGGGGAACCCACCCCCGGACCCGATCTTGGGGAATCCTCCGCCGGTGAAGTGGGGACGCCTATGGGACTTCGGAAGCGTAGTCGTGATGCTTGATCGAGACCCCGCTCGGAACGGCACCCTGTCTTCGTCGACTCGCGTGTGGGTAAACAAGGCCGACACATATCAGTGCGTTGTCGCCTTCCATATGTCGGCCGGGCGGGACCAGTAGGGCCGCGTGATTGAGGTGTGTGCCGCCGCCTTCCATGAGAAGGCCGGTGCGAGTCAAGACGGTTTTGTTTTTACCTGCGTGGTTTCTTTTGCCTTTGAGCCGGGCCGCCTCTGTCGCCATCCTCCCATCGGCACTCGTTTGTTGATGGAAAGCTTTTAAAGGAGGACCGTCACGATGCTCTTGTTTCGCACGCGACTTTCGCATGGAGAGACATGGACGCTCGTCGCGGTACCGAGTGGAAGGTATCTTTTGGCATCTGGACGGCGCTAGGAGCCTTTGCGGGTCTTGCTTTCAGGGGTGGACACAAGCTTCCGCTGCCCGCTTTGATTTTCGTCTCGGTCCTTCTTCTGGCTGTGGGTTCACTCTATACATTTATCTGGACGAGAGGGCTCAGGGAGCGGCAGCTTCGCAACCTGAAAACGGCTCACTTCTTTTTGGACTTAGGGGAGGACGGACTCGGTATCAAATCGCCTAGGAAGACGGCAACAATACCCGGCAAGACAATCTTCACAAGCTGGGCGCATGCAACTCAGACCGTTCTCCACCGGGGATCGAGTTGATCCGTTCTGAACCGTTTTGAACCGACAACCATGACAGATTTATGACACTGCTGCATTTTAGGGCGGGCGAACCGACGCCCCGCGACACGGAACTCCTTACGTCTCAACAGGAAAGCTGGTGGGCCTGGGGAGAGTCGAACTCCCGACAAACGGTTTAGGAAACCGCTGCTCTATCCATCTGAGCTACAGGCCCACGGGCTGCTTCCGCCCAAGTCTATATCGATTTACCGCATTCGCGTGGAACATTCCGGCAAACGTCTAGGCTGGTTTGCGGCCGATGCCCGGCATATCGCTCCCCCGGCCTTCACCGAGTTCCGCGCATATTTTGTCGAGGACATCGGAGACGGATGACACGTAATCTCGAGCGACGGCCTGCAGACCCGCGAGATTTTCCGGAGTCACATTATCCATTTCGTTTGACGCCTGCCCCAGATGGGGAACTTGCAGGCGATAGTAGGTGCATCCCGGCAAGGCGTTTAGTTCGTAGTCCACAGCTTCGGAAACGCTATCCATCAATACCGGCACGATCTGCCTGGCCCAACCCAGCAGTCCCCACCCTTTTGCCGAAGCATACGTAATCTGATCCTGCCGATCGCCCGTCCCCACGGAAACGACCACCATTCGCGCCGCGTCGGGATAAAGCGTGCGTGCCTCGGCATAAGCCGCCATGGCAGGATTGTTGACGAACACTCCCCCATCGACGAGCGCGTAGTCGTCTTCACCTTTCACCAGGTGCAGCGGCGGAAAAAATGTGGGCGCGGCGGACGTGGCTCGGGCGATGTCCGTCACTTTCCAGTTGTAGGTAGGATCGGCGGCCGTTCGGTGGCTCTTGAAAAAGAACGGGAGCTGGCCCTGTAGGTCGTAGCTCGATATCAACAGAGGAACCAGCGCCGTCTCGAACTCCGTGCTCCCGAAGAATTTCGCCAGCGTCTCCTCGAGGGAGTCAGGCGAGTACTTCGGGGAAACGATTTCTCGCTCGGGTGTCAGGATTCCTTTCTTGAAAATGGCCGGCCCGTTTTGCACGTACAAATCAATCATTTCATCCGGTGAATAGGGCTCGCCGTTGTTGCAGGGAGTGCCGATTCCAAGAGCGATGATGCCGCCAGTGGACGTGCCGGCAATGAGGTCAAACGCCTCCCACAGGTCTTTCCCCAGGCGTTTCTGAATCTCGCCGAGAATGACCGCGGGAATAATTCCGCGAATGCCGCCGCCGTCTATGCTCAGGCCCTTGATGCTTCTTGATTCCGAGTCTGCCATCTCGTCCCGCTGAATCTCACTTTCTTAGTGCGATCGAGCTCCGCCTTGTTAGGAGGCGGCGCCGCATCCCGAGACACGCGGGAACTTCCGAGAATCTTGTTGCGGCCGCGGACCGCTCGCTGTATAGAGACATCCGCGCGACGCCATGCGCCGCCAGAACTGCGAGGATAACATGCCCGACGAGAGCGGGGCGGCGATTGGAACGGGTCCGGAGCGCAGGCGCAGCGAGCGTCTGCTTCTGGACGTCACTCTTGTGGTCCGGGGAGAGTCCCCGGAAAGAAAACCGTTTGAAGAGGAAACGTTCACGATCTCCGTGAGCGCTCATGGCGCCTTGGTTCTCCTGGCCACCAAAGTAGTTCTCGGTCAGACGCTATTCCTGCGGAATCCGGAAACGCAGCGCGAGATAGAGGGATCGGTCTCTCGCTTTGGTTCTCCACACGGTGGACTCGCTCAGGTCGGCGTCGAATTTGCGCGACCCGCGCCCGACCTCTGGCCCATCAAGTCTCCGCCCGTGGGCTGGAAAGCACCGGCAGTTTAGCTCCGGTACGAATACCGTCCTGCATCAGCGAACCTCGAACGGCATGGAAATAGTTTTGCTCTCGATGCTCCTGGTAATCTGCTGAAACTTGTCCAAGTCGAAGGCCTGGCCGATGTGATTGCCGCAGAGATCTTCGAGCGCGGTATCGATCGTTAGTTGGTATGCGCCGGCCTTCCAGGGTTCGCGCGGCGTAAAGCGCCACTGAGTCTCCTCGCGACCCACGCTAACCGCCCCAGCGACGTTACCGTGACCTGCTGACACTCCGAGCATCCGTTGCAGCAGGGCGTAGTCCATCGGCTTCGGAAACTCCACGATCAAGTCGCCTGCCGTCGCCGCCTTTGGAGCAATCATGCGCCAAGTTTCGGGATTCGGAGGCGTCCGGTCCGCCGGTCCGCCACGAAACGATTTGCGAAATCCTTCCGCGAGCGGTACGCCGCGCGCGTCCTTCCACTGGCGATCGATGACCAGCGTGTAGTGCTTCCCTTCCACAATCGGAGGACCCATCTGCATTTCCGGCAAGACGCCTCGCTTGATCCGCCCGGGATCGAACAACACCGTAAGCCGCGTGTTCCTCGCGTCCCAAAGCTCCTGCTGGATTTCGACGAACTCGAATTGCAGCGGCTTGCCGTTGTCGTCGAGCAGGTGGATTCGCTGCCACGCTTCGCCCCGGCTCATCGGCGCCGAAAAGTAGAGATACAGTTTGAGCGTGTTGCTCGGCAGCACATCCGCGGAGGGGTAAACGTGCACGACCTTTGTCGTGGGAGTCGTCTCCTGGCGCGGGCCGTCGAAGATCGCCTCGATTGATTTGCCTCCGGGCGGCGAGAAAACCGCGCGGTAGGGCACGCCTGGCGCGAGCGGAAAACGGGGATGAAAAACCAAGGAACCTGCTTCAACGGAGTAGGTGCCGAGGAGCGGAGGCACGTCACCCGCGCCGCTGTACACCCGGAAAACGGAGGGCCAACCTTGCGGCGGCTCGGCCGGTCCAACCTTCCAGCCGACAATTTTGAACGCGCCGTTCTCGAGATGAAGGGCGACAACTTGCGCCGCCGCGGTCACCCCCGAAAGGAGGGCGACCGCGGCCAGAGCAAGCCTGATTTTAAGCAAGGCCTGTTACTTTACGGAAGCGCGATGGACTTCAGGTCCAGCGAGTCGTTGGTGCCCATGAGGACCAGGGCATTCGAGTCGTCGAGCCGAGCCAAATGCATCACGCCCTTGAGTTCGCCGATCTTCTCGAACGGCACGCCGCCGGTGTCCATAACCGTCGGCGAGGTGATCGGCTTATAGGCTTCAAGGTTATCGGCCTGAAGCTTCTGTATTCCGTTGCTGGAGTTGGCGATCAAGATGTAGTTGTGGCCGCCCTTTTGGTAGGGGACCATGTCGAGGGGCCGATTGCCGGCGCCAAGGTCGGCGATCGTGGTTCCCTTCACTTGAGCGCCGGGCTTCAGGTCGCTGACCGCAATCTTGACCAGCGGCGTGCAGGTATAGGCAGCCAGGATGTAGGGTTGATTCTGAATCATGTACGGCACGAAGGTCCGCACCGGAGCTTGCGTCTCAAAATCTCCGTGCGACGCATGCCAAATCTGAATCGTGGCGCCCTTGGCCGCCTGCGAGAACGGGAACGGAATCGAGCGCAGCGCCGAGGACCATTCCTCGTTCGAGAGCCCGGCCACGAGCACATTGCCGTTCAAGAAAGCGATGTCCGTGATGGTTTGCGTGCGCGCGTTACCGCCGTTACCGGAAGCGGCGGTCGGCACGTCTACAAGGCTGACGCTGGAATGTTTCACATTGTCGAGCGAAAGAGCGCTCAACTGCCCTTTGCCATCGACGCGCACGATCACCGCCGCGGCATCGGGGCCTCGCCCGCGGGAAACGGCCAGGTAGGCATTCTTCGAGATGGGATTGACCTTCACGTCGTTGATCAGGATCTGGTCGGCAGAGGTGCCCAGCAGGGACGCGATCTTGGCATTGATTCCGGAAACGTCCATCTTCGCGGCAGAGCCGGCCGTCCGGTCATTGGTGTCGAGGGCAACTATGGAGGCGCCCGCCGAGTCGCCAACAAAAAGGATGCCATCCGGCCCGAAAGCAAGGCGGGACGCGGATTGGAGTTGTGCTTTGCCCATGGTGAGGTCAGCGGCTGCAGCCACCAGCGGAGTCGAGCGGCCAGCCGCGTAGGAATGAAACGCCAAGCCAGCGGTCAGACACAAAACTGCCGCCAGCCCGAATGCTACGGTCAAGAACTTTACTCGGCGCATTTTATCTCCTCAGCGATCATCAGTGGATAAGGCTCGAGGGCCCCCGTTGCATATAGCACCGCGCGAACCTTCCGTCAACGGTAGCGAAGCCCGACGCGTAACCGAAACTCCTGCTCCCAAGGGCCTTCGCCGGACTTTCGGTGGCATACCCCCCACCCCCGGGTATTTTTGCGAAGAGTGCGGAAACGCATGAAAAGGAAAGGGTTGAGATTTTGAAGAGCGCGAAAGAGTGTGCAAGCCGTTGAAAAATAAGGGGCCGGTATTCAGCAGGAGCGCCGCAAAGAGCGTTGAGAGGCGGCCAGGGCCGGGCGGACATTCCGTGGAAGCGGAGGGCGACAGAGATCGCGCGAAACTTTGCCCGAATCATACAATATTATACCATGCCGGTCAACTGTGATTACTTACAAGTATACTAATTCGCGGGGACAAGTCGCATGGCGATCTGAAGGCGAGTGGAATCAATACCGCGTGGGCTAAATCGGTATTCTGGCCGACCATGATGGCTGCTACATGTAATCCCTTGAACGGCCCGTTCGGCAGAATACGCTGTTGCACTACTGACGTGAACTTTTCGGCGCTCACGTTTTGCTTGGCGTCCCTGGTTAAGGTTGAATACGCAAGTCCTGGATTGGAGCCGAGAAGTGTTTCGACAAACTGCATAGCTTCACGACCAAGAGTAGCGCGGTCTTCTGCTGGGATTTCATCGTTGGTGGTGCAACTTGTGACAAACGGCTCGATTGCCTGTAGCCTTTCGGCAAAGGCTTGATCGCAACGAAAAGCCACGGCAATGATGCAAACCGAGAGCGCGATGAGTAGTCTTGGGGCAGAGACTCTCAAGTCATGACCCCGTAACGAACGCGAGTTGCCTCAGCGACATGTCCAACGAGCCTCAAGGGTTCAGAGTGGACCACTCTCGTACTTAATGGTGCAACAGGATTCCATCTGCGAGCGTTCTACCAGAAAGGGTAGCCCATCAATTTCAGCAATGATTGTTCCACCAGTCTGCCCGATGTTGCAAACTAGTGTGTCGCCTGGTCCCAACTTGCGTTCTCGTCCGGAAATCGGATCGATCGCGCTAAATGCATGCTCAACGACGAACCGATGAGTCATCCAGAAACCCTTGAGACTCGCGCAAACTTGCGCGTCTGCGGCTTGAAATGTTTCACATCTACAGAACCTGTTCTCGGATGTAGCAAGACCAGGTTCGATCCTTTATCGGGAAGACCCATCATCTACAAACCAACGGTATGACCTTCGTTCTGCTGGTACCTCCGAATGTCGAGAACCCTCCCGCGAAGCCAGCTGTTATACTAACGGCCCCAGTTGTTGCGCTCACGCTGACCGACCCGCCTAGCCCGTCTACGCCTAAGGTGGCCCCCATTTGAGGGGAACTGCTGCGATTGAGAGCGAAGATCGTCGGTGCAGCCGTCGTTGTGATACTTACGCCTGCCGTTCCCGCAGGTGCAACGGCACCCGTAAACCCACCCCCACCTCGCGTCGTTATCGCAATTCCGATATTACCAAATGGGTCTGCAACTATACCAGCTGACGCGCCTGCGCTAAGCCCTAGACCTTCCCAAAGAGGGACACTCACATTTGCTGCGATGCCGACGACAGCAGAATTACCGGTTAACTGCGCTACCCCAGAAGCCGTTGTTTCTGCCGCCAGAAGTCCAGGGTTTGACGCAATCAACAAAGCGGAGACCGCTTGCGTAAAGCGCGATGGACAGGCCGCCTGCGTCGATGGCGGCAGCTTCGGCTTCGGGGGTTGCGGTAGTGGCGGAGCGCTGCCCCCAGGTCTGGGGCCACCACAGAAAAGACCGAGGTCCTCACAGCTCGACGGAACGCAGTAGCTTTCGTTGTCGGGAGCGCAAAGCCACATACCACTCGGGTCGGTGAAATTCACCGGGTTGTTGCGGACGTAGGCGTAGCGGTTGAGAGTTTGCGGATCGGTGATGTCGCCCGCCAGCGGATCAGTTGACATAAAACGTCCCAGACGGGAATTGTAATAGCGGGCGAAGGCGTAGTCGAGGCCGGTCTCCGAATCGCGTTCGTATCCTGTGAACTTGTAATTGGTCGAGCAGGTGTCTGTAAAAGAGGCGGGCGTATTCTCCGTGCCGTAGGGCAGGAAGTCCGCCTTGTAGCAGGGCGAGCCCGAGGAGGAGGTTACCATCCGCGTGCTGCCCAGTTGATCCGCGAAGTAGAAGTTCACAGTGCCCGAGTTGGGATTCGATTGCGCAATGCGTTGTCCGTCGAAGAAAATATATTCGTTGTAGCTGGAGTTGGAGGTGCTGCCGGTGCCATCGGTTTCTGCGATAGTGTCACCAGCCGTGTCGCGCCAGTACATCTCGTACGTGACGGGGTTATGCCCCCACGTAAGCCCGCAAGTATAGCCCGCCTGCGGAGTTTTCTTGGCGACGCGCAGTCCATCGCCGTCGTACACGTAGCAATATGCGCCGGATGCTGCTGCAATGACGCGGTTTTCGGCGTCAAAGGTGTAGGTGTGCACGGCGTCGTTAGTCATGTTGCCGTTGCCGGACGAATCGTAACCATAGCCCGAGGTGCTGATCTGGTTGTGAACATTCACCGATATGCCCAGGTTGGGCGGCGAGCATTGCTTGGTGTTGATGGCTACCAGGTTGCCCAGGGCGTCGTCGCCAAGCGTTGGCGGCGAGGCGTTGTTGCCGAAGAGTTGGCCCCAGCAGTCGCCTCCAGCGGTGGCATTCGTATACGCGCTAGCAATTCGGTTCAACGGATCGTAGGTATAGTTCTCCGTCCGGCCAGAAGCCCCCGCGACGTTATTAGGCTCGGTGGCGATATTGCCGTTGTTGACGCTCGGATAACTGAAATTGAGATAGAGGGCCGTTGACGCGGTCGATGTAGCTTCGATGCCAGTGATCTGAAGCCGGCTGTTGTAACCGCGGATTTCCGAGAATCCGGCAAACCCTCCGCTCACGTAGCCGTACACGATGTTCGCGGGGGCGCCGCTGGGGGCGTACACTCATAGTTGCTATCCAGTAGAGTGCCGTCGAGATCGAAGAGGATGGCGGGTTCGCCGACCGGACGCTGCCTGCCGTTTGTGGTTCAGTTTCCTGCCTTCCGGGCCAGCTCGGCGAGCCACGCGGCGAGCACGGATCGTTTCTCGGCGGTCATTTCGCCAAATGCCACGCCCATGCCGATCCCGGCGTGCGTGTAGATCACCTTGCCGTCCAGTTCGCACGTGCTGCCGCCGTAGCGGATGCGCAGACGCAACTGCGTACCCGCAGGCAGGTCATTGAGTATGTCCACATAGCAGCCGTGGAGACTAAGCTCGGAAACGCGAGCCACGAGGCGCGTTTCGCCAGGCAACGCCGCCAGTTCAGCCTCGGCAACAAACGCAAAGCGTGGAACGGCACGCTTGACCGAGAACGAATCTTCAGACATGAGGCCACCTTGGCCGCAGCCGCTGAGTATCGATCCGGGGGCAGAGACCTGAAACGCCAAGCCCCTTAACACCCACTCTCAGCTGGATTCTACACTCGCGCCACATACGGGGCGACGGTTCGCCGCATGCTTGTTACCGTATTCGTAATGCTCACCTCGCCGCCCTCAGGGGTTAAAACCCATGAACTTCCGAGAAATTTGCGGCACGGCTGAAGCTCCAACCCACAGAGAGCCGGCTGCGTATGCGCATGAGGAAATCAAGGCGAGGAGGCCATTCGAGAGAATGGCGTTCCCGGGGTGCGCGCGGCTTTACAGCCGCGACGAACCGTCTGTTTCGCGCTATTCGTCCTCGGGCAAGCCGAGGGCCTGGAAGTCCTCTTCAGAGTGCATCCAGCCTTCTTTGCCGTCGATGCGCACCTTCAGCCACAGATCGGTGTCCGCAGGAACGCCGAAGCCCCCGGCGTCGCCTACGGGGTCCTTGGAGTCGGCCGGGGCTGCCGCGGCGTTGCCGTCAGCCCAGCGCGTGGCTGCCAAAGCTGTCAACAAGTCCACCTTGGAATCTTTCTTGACGACTGTCTTCACGGGCTGGCCGGATTTCTCATCCGGGCTGGGCCAAAGACGCACAAACGTGATGCCTTCCGTATAGAGCCTGTCCTCAGGCACGACACCGTATTGGCATCCTGCCCCCAACTCGCCGGCGGTCCTTGCACATACCTGAGCGGGCGAGAGTTTGCCCTGCGCCCAGTCCACGCGAACCGGATAGATCAAGCGGCAGTGGCCGGTCCAGACTTTGAATTCCACGGCGTCGGCCTCCGCGCCCAGAGGCCGCGCGGCCTTATAGGCGTGGCCTTCAACATATTCGTCCAACAAACCTCCCTGAACCTCAAGAGGCGCGCCAAAGGGCACGAATTTTCCGTTTACCACTCCAAAGATCTGAAACCAACCAGTGGGCTCTTCCTCTGGAGCCGATGGCTCGGAGTAGCTGTCGTAACTCACCAGTAGCCCTGTTCCATTGGTCCCGACGAGGGGCTGCGCGGAGACCTCCCAGGACTCGAAATCGTCCTCCGTGCTTTGCACGTAGGGAAACATTTTTTGATATTGGAGCACCCCGGCTGGGTCTCGAATTTCCATGGCTACGACTGTGTCGCCCTGCTCGCCGCCAGGGCCGGGCTGCTGAACTTTCCTAGTTCTTAACTCAACACTGTATTCGTGACCCGCGATGGGAAACGGGCCAAGGCGGGTGGCAGACTCACCGGCTGGGGCAGTTGGGGTGGAGGGTTGCGGGCTCACAGGCGGGGCGGCAGATGGCTGCGTGGGAGCGGGAGTCGCGCGGGCAGACGAGCGGGTACGAATCGCGCGCCATCCAAAGATACTCGCTCCGACGACCAACAGGCCGATGGCGGCGAAAAGAAGAGTTCTCACGGCACGGGACTCCCGACAGGCAAGCCGATGGCGGCAAAGTCTTCGTCGCCGTGGATCCAACCACTGCGACCGTCGATGCTCACGTGCAACCAAACGTCCGAGAAGATCGGCTGAACCAACTCTCCGTTTTCATTCCAGGCGGTGATAGCGCGGCAGCCGAGGATTTCGACCTTGGAATCCTTTTGCATGACCACATGTTCCGCACCACCCGGGTTTTCGTTGGCTTCACCGAATAGGCGTGCGAAAGTGTAGTCGTCGGCGGGCGGTTTCCTGACTGCCTCGACGCGCATGTCGCAACCTACTTCCTTCAAGCCACCTCCGATCATCTCCATGCAGCGTTGCCCTTCGGCCAATCCGCCGTGGCTCCAGTCCACACGCAGCGGGACAATAAAGTAGAACGACCCAGCCCAGACGCGGACTTCGAAAGTGTCGGGCTGGCCGACCACGGACACCGCGCCATTCGCAGCTCTCATCATGACGCCCATGAAGGGGCCGCCCGGCACGGCCTCGCCAATGGGCGTGGGCTTACCGAGAGGCGCAAGCTTGCCGTCCACCATCCCAAAGAATTGCCAGAACTCGCGGATTTGAGGTGCGCCTCCCGGGGAGGCCGACGTCTGCTCCAGGTAGTGGATCACGAGGCCCGCGCCCGTCTTTCCGGAGACTTGCTGCGCGGAGGCCGAGAGGTTCCGCAGGAAGCGACCCTGTTCGATCGCGTAAGAAAAAGATTCCTGATAAGACACGTTCCCGGCCGGGCTGGCGATCTCCACGCCCGCCAGGGTCCGCGCGAGCGCCGGGTCGCTCACACTCGCGATGCGTTTCTCGCGCAGTACGACGTTATAGGTCTGTCCGGCGATATCGAATGGTCCAGCGCGCTGCTCGACGTCCTCGACTCGGCCGTCCGTCGAGATGCCGGGCTGCTGTGGAGCGGTTGGTCGAGCGGCGAGGCTGTGCGTTCCCAGGCACAGCAACCCGGCTAAGGCACAAATTGGAAGCAGCGATTTTTCCGGATGGGGAAGGATGCTCATATTGCTTACCAGCGGCTTGCTATTCCAGACATTGAGCGACTCCAGATTAGTTTAAGCGAAGATGTTCGACGCAGGAGGACGCAAATGGCCGCAGCGCGTCTTTTGTTGCACCCCGGGGTGGAAGGCCCATTTGCCGGTCGTTTTCCCGACAGGCTGCTCCCGGGGATTTCGATTGGTTGCATCGAAAATCTGGATTGTACATTTTTGGGCCAAGGCGATTAAATTAAGATGGCGTGGAATGGGCGTAAGGCGGCCTGAGCGGCGGGTTTAGGCATGCCTGGCGCCGGACAACAATCACCGGGCATGAGCGTCTGGGCCACTGGCGCCGGCGGCTTTACAAGGGTCAAGGCGGCATGGTATTCAGGGTAGATACCGTTATGAGCCAGAACTATCCACTTTTGGGCCTTCCGCGAGCGCAAGGGCTCTATCGCCCGCAGGATGAGCATGATGGTTGTGGCATCGGCTTCATTGCCGACATAGAGGGCCGGAAATCCCACGACATCGTTCTGAAGGGCATACAAATTCTGATCAACCTCACGCATCGCGGGGCGTGCGGTTGCGACCCGCAGACCGGCGACGGGGCCGGAATCCTGATCCAGATTCCTCACGCCTTTTTCGCGCGCGAATGCGCGAGCCTGGGCTTCGCCTTGCCGTCTCCCGGCGAGTACGGAGTGGGGATGGCTTTCCTGCCCGTGGACCCGCACGAAAGAATCCTGTGCGAGGGAATACTGGAAAAGATCGCACGCGAGGAAGGGCTGACCGTTCTGGGCTGGCGGGACACGCCGGTGAACGGCAACACGATTGGGCGGCTGGCGCGGAGTTCGCAGCCCTACATCGAGCAGATCTTTATCCGGAGCGGGCCGGGCATGGATCAGGACGCGCTCGAGCGGAAGCTGTACGTGGTGCGCAAGCGGGCGGAAGCCAAGGTGGGCGAATCGGACTTCAAGGAGAAGGAATTCTTCTACCTGCCGTCTCTATCGTCGCGCACGATTGTGTACAAAGGGCTGCTGCTGGCGCCGCAGATCACCGACTTCTACAAGGAGCTGCTCGATGCGGAAGTGAGCAGCGCGTTGTGCCTGGTGCACCAGCGCTTCTCGACGAATACCTTCCCCAGCTGGAAGCTCGCGCATCCCTACCGGTACGTCTGCCACAACGGGGAGATCAATACGCTGCGCGGAAACATGAACTGGATGCACGCGCGGCAGTCCGTGCTGGCTTCTCCGCTGTTCGGGGACGACATCAAGAAACTGCTGCCGATCATTACTCCGGGGGGCAGCGATTCGGCGATGCTGGACAACGCCGTGGAGCTGCTGACGCTGGCGGGCCGGAGCATCCCGCACGTGATGTCCATGTTGATCCCGGAAGCGTGGGACCACGACCCCACCATGCCGGAGGACGTCAAAGGATTCTACGAATACCACGCTTCGTTGATGGAGCCGTGGGACGGCCCGGCGGCGGTGGCCTTCACGGACGGGCGCGTGATCGGGGCCAAGCTCGATCGCAACGGGCTGCGTCCGGGGCGCTATCTGGTGACCACAGGCGGCCTGGTGGTGATGGCTTCGGAGGCCGGAGTGCTCCCGGTGAAACCCGAAGAAGTGCGCATGAAGGGCCGGCTGGCGCCGGGCCGCATGCTGCTGGTGGACACGGAGCAGAAGCGCCTGGTCTCAGATGAAGAGGTCAAGAAGCAGCTGGCGGCGCGGCAGCCCTACGTGAAGTGGATCAAGGAAAATCAGATCACGCTGGACGATCTTCCGGCTCCGACGCACGTACAGCCGACCGACCACGCGACCATCCTGATGCGGCAGCGCGCGTTCGGGTACACGGACGAGGATCTGAAGACCATCCTGGGGCCGAGCGCGACGAATGCGGAAGAGCCGGTGGGTTCGATGGGCATCGACACGCCGCTGGCTTGCCTATCCGACCAGCCGCAAGCGCTGTTCCACTACTTCAAGCAGACGTTTGCCCAGGTCACCAATCCGGCGATCGATCCGATTCGCGAAGGCCTGGTGATGTCGCTCAACACTTACATCGGGTCGGAAGGAAACATCCTCGACGAGACGCCGAAGAACTGCCACACGCTGAAGCTGCGCCACCCGATCATCTCGAACAGGAGGCTGGAGAAATTGCGGCGCGTGAGCTGGGGCGACTTTCTGGCCACCACGCTGCCGATGCACTTCCGCGTCGAGGGCCGCGAACAGGAGCTCGAAAAAGCGGTGGAAACGCTGTGCCGCCGGGCCTCGATGGCGATTAAGTCGGGCTACACGCTGCTGATTCTGTCCGACCGCGGGGTCGATGAAGATAACGCTCCGATCCCCAGCCTGCTGGCGCTTTCGGCGGTGCACAACCATCTGATCCGCGAGAAGACGCGCAATCAGGTGGCGTTGATCGTGGAGTCGGGAGAGCCGCGCGAGGTGATGCATTTCGCGCTGCTGCTGGGTTACGGCGCGAGCGCCGTCAATCCGTATCTGGCGATCGAGACTTTGGAGGACATGCACCGAAATGGCGCCTTCCCTGCTTCCTACAGCTGGGACAAGGTCTTTAAGAGCTACATGAAGGCGATCGATAAGGGGCTTTTGAAAACATTTTCGAAGATGGGCATCTCGACGCTGCAGAGTTACCAAGGGGCACAGATTTTCGAGGCGATCGGGCTGGAACGCTCGCTGGTGGAGCGCTACTTCACCGGGACGGCTTCGCGCATCGAAGGCGTGAGCCTGGCGGTGCTGGCGCGCGAAGCGCTGCTGAAGCACCAGTTCGCGATGCAGCCGCCCAGCGAATCGGATACGGAGCTGCGGGTCGGCGGCGAATACCAATACCGGGTTCGCGGCGAGCGGCACCAACTGAATCCGCTGACGGTGAGCAAGCTGCAACACGCGGTGCGGCAGGCGAAGTTCGAGAGCTTCCAGGAATTCGCGAGCATCGTGAACCAACAGAATCGCGACCTGCAGATGCTGCGAGGCATGTTCGATTTCAAGCCCGCCGGAACGTCAGTTCCGCTGGAGGAGGTCGAGCCCGCGGCCGAGATCGTGAAGCGATTTGCCACCGGCGCGATGTCCTTCGGCTCGATCAGCAAGGAAGCACACGAGACGCTGGCGATCGCCATGAACCGCATCGGCGGGAAATCCAACACCGGAGAAGGCGGCGAGGACGAAGTGCGTTTTACTCCCGATCCCAACGGAGACCTGCGGCGAAGCGCCATCAAGCAAGTGGCCTCGGCGCGGTTCGGCGTCACCACAAACTACCTGGTGAACGCGGACGATTTGCAGATCAAGATCGCGCAGGGCGCGAAGCCGGGCGAGGGCGGCCAGTTGCCCGGTCACAAGGTGGACGACGTGATCGCGCGTGTGCGGCATTCGATTCCCGGAGTGGGCTTGATTTCGCCGCCCCCGCACCACGACATCTATTCGATCGAGGACCTGGCGCAACTGATCTACGACCTGAAGAATGCGAATCCGCTGGCGCGCATCTCGGTGAAACTGGTCGCGGAAGTGGGAGTAGGAACCGTCGCCGCCGGCGTGGCCAAAGCCCATGCCGACGTGATTCTCATCAGCGGCTACGACGGAGGGACGGGCGCTTCGCCGATCAGTTCGATCCGTCACGCCGGCGTGCCTTGGGAGCTGGGCCTTTCCGAAACGCAGCAGGTCCTGGTGATGAACGACCTGCGCAGCCGGGTGCGAATCCAAGTGGACGGTAAACTGCAGACCGGCCGCGATGTGGCGATCGCCGCTCTGCTGGGAGCGGAGGAGTATGGCTTCTCGACGACTCCACTGATTTCGATGGGTTGCATCATGATGCGCAAGTGCCACCTGAATACCTGCCCGGTGGGTGTGGCTACGCAGGATCCCGAGCTGCGCAAGAAGTTCCAGGGCCAGCCGGAGGACGTGATCAATTTCTTTTTCTTCGTGGCGGAAGACCTGCGCAGGATCATGGCGCAG
>Ga0210394_10002989_pt1 | contig 22147 bp, 20 predicted proteins | sample IncBWC12MmetaG_FD_160121 | JGI IMG/M metagenome (GOLD analysis project Ga0210394, IMG submission 160121) | Forest soil microbial communities from Barre Woods Harvard Forest LTER site, Petersham, Massachusetts, United States - Inc-BW-C-12-M | ecosystem: Environmental > Terrestrial > Soil >... | reverse complement strand
AGACGCTCGAGCAACTGACTGATGTGGCCTTCGTCGAGATTTGGATTCTCAAGGAGCGCGAGCAGCGATTCCTCGCTTGCTTCATGGATCAGCGAATTCAGTTCGCCGGCTGGGGCGTGCCGCGCGTGTTTAGTACGCTCGTCAGGTTCAGGCGGCATTTCCCTTTGCAAGAGACTGCCGAATCGCAATCTGCACAGCGGCTTCAGCCGGAGACATCTTGGCAGTGACGAACTTCGCCCGCGGACAGGCCTTCTTCAATTCTGCTTCGATGGCTTTATCGAAAAATCTCGACCGCCCGAAGACTCCGCCCACTTGACCGATCAATACTTCGCGATCGCTCCAACCGAGATCGCTGGAGACGAGGGATGCGAGCTCAGCCAGAGACGCGGCCGCCGTTGAAAGAATTCCCTGCGCGATCTCGTCGCCCGAATCGGCCACTTGGGCGACAAGTGGAAACATTTTCGGGAAAACATCGTCGGGATTTTTCGCGATACGCTCCAGGAGCGAATCCCAATTGCGGCAGTCCTGCCATTTGAAGAGGCGCTTCGAGAGAACGGTCGAAGGGCCGCGATGTTCTTCCGAACGCACGACGGCGGCTATCGCGCGACGGCCGATATCAAACGCGCTTCCCTCGTCGCTAATCCAAGGGCCGCGGCCTCCTGCGCGGGCGGTGCGTCCGTTCACGTCACGACCAAACGCGGCCGAACCCGTACCCGCGAGAAGAATGATCCCGTCGCCGGTGCCGAATGCAGCTTCAAGAGCAATCTCGAGATCGGTCGTGACGAGCACCTTCGCATTTGGAAAGCTGCGCTCGAAGAACGTCTTGGCGCGCCTGACCACGCCGGTGCGGCCTGCGCCTCCCAGACCCGCGCAAATTCCGCGAATATCGTCTGCGCGAAGTTTGTTCCGGCCGAGAACGGCGTCCGCAGCTCCGCTGAGCGAAAACCACGAACGGGTGTAACCGGTGCGGAGAGGGTTGGAAGGCCCAGCTGTAGCACGAGCGAGGACGGCGCCATGAGCATCGGCGAGGACGCATTCCGTCTTCGTGCCGCCGCCGTCGAAGCCCAGAAAATACTTCGCATCACTCGTGCTGATCTTGTTCCGCATCGTTTACCTTGTGTACCTTAAGTGCCTTGGACGCGCCCGCGTTCACTTGTGTTTCAACTACAACGTTTCTCGTGCTTGACACCGTTTGGAGCTGGCGGTTAGCATCGCGCCACCTGTCACGCGCAGCGCAATGCAAATCAGCCCCATCGACTTCGCCATCCTGGCTGTCTACCTCGCGGGCATCACGCTGTTTGGCGCCCGCTTCCGCCGCGGTCAGAAAAGCATGCGAGATTACTTCCTGGGCGGCCGCACCGCGCCATGGTGGGCGCTCGCCTGCTCGATTGTGGCGACGGAAACGTCCACACTTACAATTATCGGCACGCCCGGGATCGCCTTCGGCGGTAACCTCGGTTTTCTTCAGCTCGTTCTAGGCTATCTGGTCGCGCGGGTGATTCTTTGCGTGGTCCTGATACCGCAGTACTTTCAAGGCGAATTCTACACGGCTTACCAGCTGTTGGGGAAGCGTTTCGGAGGGCTAATCAAGTCGGTGGCGGCTGTGGTCTTTCTGGGCACGCGTGCACTGGCTGAAGGCGTGCGCATCGCTGCAATCGGGAAAGTGGTGAGCGTGGCTTTCGGCACGGGTGATCGAATTTCGATTTTGATCGTCACTTTGTTGACGCTGTTCTACACGTTTGAAGGTGGAATGCGCGCAGTTATCTGGACCGACGTTGTTCAGTTGACGCTGTATCTCAGCGGCTCAGCGGCTGCGTTTTTCCTGCTCTTGCACAAGATTCCCGGGGGATGGCCGGAGATCACGCAGGCGGCCGCGCTAGCCGGCGGGAAGCTGCGGGTGTTCGATTTCACTTTTAGCCTGGCGCGAAGTTATACGTTTTGGTCCGGCATCCTTGGCGGGACGTTTTTGACGATGGCCAGCCATGGCACCGACCAGACGATGGTGCAGCGGTTGCTGGCGGCGCGAAACGAACGTGATAGCAAGACGGCGCTGCTCGCCAGCGGCATCATTATTTTCGTTCAGTTCTCTTTGTTTCTCGTCATTGGAGTGATGCTTTTCGTTTACGCGCAGCACTCGGTGTTTTCGGTTCCTGCGGGCGACGCCGATCGGATCTTTCCTGAATTTATCGTTCGCGAAATGCCGCGAGGACTCGCCGGGATCGTGCTGGCGTCGATCTTTGCGGTTGCGATGTCGAACGCGAGCGGTTCGTTGAACTCGCTGGCGTCCTCCAGCATGATAGACCTGGGCGGTGCGGGAAGCGGAGATGGAAGCGAAAGAGCGGCCAAGTCGCTGCGGCGCTCGCGCTGGATGACACTCGTTTGGGGTGTGGTGCTCGGCTCGTTGGGACTCCTTCCGTGGGGGCCAGTCCTCGAGGCGGGTCTTACGATCGCATCCATTACAGGCGGAGCGATGCTAGGCGTGTTTTTGTTGGGAACGTGGAACCGTCGGGCAAATGAAACTGGGGCGCTCGCGGGATTTGTCTCGGGCCTGGCAACAGTGATCGTCATCGCACTGAAATTTCATGCTTATGTTGCGTGGACTTGGTACGTGCTGATTGGCACGCTCGTCACGTTCGCAATCGGCTCGGTTGCAAGCTTGGTGGCGAAGGCGCCAACGCAAACGGCCAATAGCTAAACACGATGCTGGGAATCTCGGAGGGCATTATCGAGAATCGCCAGAGACCGCGGGAGCAGCTCGATCTGGTTCGAGATCTTGGACCGTGGGCGGCGTCCGCAATTGTCGTGGGGACGATGATCGGCACCGGGATTTTCCTGAAGCCGAGCGAAATGGCTTCGGTTGGCGGCTCGGTGAGCATCGTCTATGCCGCGTGGATCGCGGGCGGACTTCTTTCGCTGTTTGGCGCCCTGTCCTTCGCTGAGCTTGGCGCCGCAATTCCGGAGGCTGGGGGGCAGTACGCGTACTTGAAGCGAGGGCTGGGGCCGGTATACGGATTCCTTTTCGGCTGGATGCACTCGACAGTGGGCGAATCGAGCTCGGCCGCTTCGATTGCTGCCGGGTTCGCGCGGTTTTCGACTTTTCTGATCCCCGCAATAGCGGTTCCTATTTTCTCGTGGCACGTGACGGTTCCCTTTTCAGGCAAACCGTACGATTTCGTGTTCACATGGGCGCAACCGATGGCCTTCGGGGTAATTCTCCTGTTTACATTCATCAATTATCTGGGCGTGCGCATCGGCGGAGACGTGCAGGTCGGGCTTACGTTCCTCAAAATCGGCGCGGTGCTCGCGATCGTGGCCGCGGGTTTCTGGTTCGGTCACGGAAGCTGGTCGCACTTTCGTCCTTTTTGGCCCGCGCAAGCAAGCGGCGGAATTCTGACGAGCTTCCTCGCAGCTTTGGCGGCCGCCTTGTGGGCTTACGACGGCTGGGAGGACCTGAATCGCGTCGGCTCAGAGGTGCAGAATCCGCAAAGGAATATTCCGTTGGCGCTCGTGGGCGGGACGATTTTGGTGGCAGCGATATATCTCGTATTCAGCGCTGTCTGTTTCTACGCTCTTCCCTTCGCAAATGTCGCAGGGTCGTCTCATGTTGCGTCCGACGTTGTCGAGAGTTTCGCGGGTCACGGCGCGGCGTTCTGGATCACACTGGCCATGATCGTCGCGGCGCTGGGGACGCTGAATTCGTCGCTTCTCAGCGGCGCGCGTGTCCCTTATGCGATGGCGCGGGACGGGCTGTTTTTCCGAATGACCGGCAGCGTGCATCCGAAATTTCGCACGCCGGGCGGCGCGCTGATTTTTCAGGGCGTTCTCGCCGGCCTGATGGCGCTTACTGGAACTTTCGAGGAGCTGACGTCGCTGTTCGTTTTTGCCGCGTGGATTTTCTACGGACTTTCCGTCGTAGCGATGCTGCGGCTGCGTCGTATAGCGCCGAATCTCGAGAGGCCGTATCGCACGTGGGGATATCCCGTCGTGCCTGCGCTATTCGTCGCCGGCGCCTTCGCCTTGACGATCAGTATCTGGATCGAACGCCCCGTTCGGTCGTCGATCGGACTCGCGCTGATTCTCAGCGGCCTCGCGTTCTATCGCTTCTGGCGCCGGCAAGCGAACTTCTAAAGCTTGCGAAAGGAATCGGTTGGCACTGCTATAGGAAACAAATCCGGATGGAAGAGGTGCGCCAGCAGCGCGACGCCGTCGGCCAGTCGCGGGCCGGGCCGCGAGAAATAGCTGTTGGCATCCACCGCGAAGATGCGGCGCTCACGGATGGCAGGAAGGTCGCGCCAACTCTCTGGCAGCTTAGCGAAATCGAATTCCGAGACGGTGCGCGCGGCGTTGTAACCGCAGGGCATGACGACGATCACATCGGCTTTCGTTTGCGCGATCTCTTTCGCCGTTACGCGAAACGACGGTTCGCCGGCGCGCCCCAGAACATCCTGGCCGCCCGCTTTCGCAACCATCTCTGGAACCCAGTGGCCGCCCACGTAAAACGGCTCGAGCCATTCGAGGCACAGGACGCACGGGCGTGACGTTGGGCGCGCTGCCTTGGCATCGATCGCGGCAACTTTTTGCTCGAGGGTGATCGCCAGGCCCTGTGCTTCACGACGCCGCTGCGTGGCTTCCCCGACGCGGCGGATATCGTTCCACACGTCGGCGAGCGAGTGCGGCGCAAGTGTGAGCACTTTTGGCCGCCTGTCAAAACGAGCCAACGCAGCCGCCAGATCGTCCGGTGAAGCGGCGCACACGTGGCAAAGATCCTGCGTCACGACCAAGTCGGGTGAGAGCGAGCTGAGCAGGTCGGCGTCGACCGAGTAGATGCTTTCTCCTCGCGAGACCAGCTCAGTCACCTGCCGGTCAAGCTCGGCCGGTTGAGCCTGCGGATCGACGCGAGGACGAATCAGTGCGGGTTTCTTCCCTGCTTCCGGCGGAAAATCGCATTCATGCGTGACGCCGACCACTGACTCGCCCAGCCCTAGCGCGAACAGAATTTCGGTTGCCGAAGGAAGCAAAGAACAGATTCGCATCAGGTTTTCATCCGACGGTTTCATGCACGCGATGCCATTCTATCCTGCGCGGCTCGCCGACGCCCACGGAAGAAGATCAGCAAATACGAAGCCATCGCGGCCGACGATCTCCCCTACTTGAACTCCGATCGGCTCGTCGAACATTGGTCCGGCACAGGCGAACGTGTGGAATTCGCCATTTTCGCCGCACGGGTCCACGTTTGCTGGAAGAGCCGCGAGTAGTGCGTCATCGAAGCGTTTTCCGGCGAACGAGCAATCCAGCTTGCGCGGATCAACACACGTGAGATATGCCGAAAGGCCGCCAGCCAGCATCTCGTTGGCAAGTTGCCGGGTGTCTCTGCGCCAGAGCGGGAACACGGGAGTCATGCCGCACGCCGCCAGTTGGCTTTCGCGGTACGCGCGAACATCTTCGAGAAAAAGATCTCCGAAAACGACGTGGAGCACTTCTTCGGCGCGCGCTTGAGCCATCGCTGCGGACATCGCCTGTTCGTAAATTTCATTTGAGCAGGGCGACGGGATTGGCACCTTCACCAACGGCAGGCCCGCCGCAGCGGCTTGGAGTTCGAGCAGGCTCTCGCGCACTGCGTGCATCGCGACGCGCTGGTAAACGCTATTCACGGTCGTCAGCAGCGCCACAACTTCGAATTCCCTCTGCCGACGAATACTGTGGAGCGCCCAAGCGCTATCCTTCCCGCTGCTCCAGGCAAGCCAGGTTCGCGGCCTCGCTGGTTTCGTGGATGGAGGGTTGCTCGGCACGGGTCGTCGCGGAAGCCCTCAGTGATACAGAAGATATTTCTGACGCATTACGCGGAATTTCTCCAGGTCCGGCGCCCAGTCCGCGATGATGTTTGCTGGCTTGTCGTTACGCTTTATCCGCTGGATCGTTGATCGCGAGCCGAACAGAAAGATAGTCTTGTCGAGATCGAATTTTGCCGGGAACATGCGATGCAACGCATCGGCGAGTTCGATTCCCAGACGGGCGGAACGGAAAGTTGCCGGGTCAGTGACGAAGACAAACGCGCCATGACACATCTGCCCCGCGTAAGGACCGCCGAGCGGAATGATTCCCGCAGCGAAAAACCGGACGCCTGGGAGCTGCCGCCCCTCCAATTCATCAGCGAACTCCGCTGACGGCTCAAGCCAAGGAGCGCCGACGAACTCGAAGGCCTTGATCGTTCCCCGTCCGACCGACACTCCGCCAGCCTGAAGTGGCTCGATTCCTGGATACAAGAACGTTTCATCCAGTGTCCGAAGATTCGGCGAGGGCGGAATCCACTTGAGGCCTGTATCGGCGAAGATCTCGCTGCGATGCCAGTCATCCATCGCGATAATGTGAAGATCGGCGCCAATCTTATTCTCTGCGTTGAACATTTGCGCCAGTTCACCTATCGTCATGGCATAGCGAACTGGCATCGGAAAGTAGCCAACGAAAGACAAACGATCCTGGTCGAGCATTGGACCTTCTATGACTTCGCCCCCAAGGGGATTCGGCCGGTCGAGCACGAAAACCCCGATGTGGCGCTTCGCGGCTTCCTCCATCGCGTAGCCCATCGTCGTGATGTAGGTATAGAAGCGCACTCCGGCGTCCTGAATATCGAAAACTAGAGCATCGACGTTGGCTAGCATCTGTTGAGTCGGGCGGCGCGTCTCGCCATAGAGGCTATAAATCGGCAGCCCCGTTGTGGAATCGAGCGAGTTAACAACGCCGGTGTCCTCGACTTTTCCTGCGACGCCATGCTCAGGACTGAATACTGCCACAAGCTTTACGCCTTCGGCGTGTGCGAGGACGTCGATTGTTCGCCGTCCCTTCGCATCGACACCTGTCTGGTTCGTGATCAGCCCGACGCGCTTCCGACGAAGTGCCGCGAAATGCTGCTCCTCGAGGACGTCAATCCCTGTTTTTGTGCGTTCGGGTCCTTCGTTAGGCTGGGCTCCGCCTCGAACCCAAGTTATCGCGCAGCATGCGAATAAAAATGCAGGTGCGAGCAGGAGACGGTAACGAAACACACGCGGGGACGATTGATTGTCCAGCATCTATCCTTTGCTATACTGCCGCGAGATGCAGGCGTCAAGACGGAAACACCGGACCCGAAGCGATGCGTAACTGGAATCGTCTGCCGGTACTTTTCCTGCTGCCGCTGCTTCTTCTCATGAAACCTTCCGCTCGCGCGCAAAAATCCCTTCAAACAAAAGCTCCCCCAACCGCCGGCACAAAAGCCTGGGTCGAGCAGACGCTGCAGAGAATGACCGTGCGCGAAAGGATTGGCCAGATGCTGATGCCCTATGTTTTCGGGGGCTTCACATCCACGGACAGCCCCGAGTACAAGGAATTGCTGTACCAGGTGGAGGAGAACCACGTTGGCGGCTTCATCGTGGGAACCGAACGCGGTCCGCTTGGCATCGAGCGCAGCCAGGTGTATCCCACTGCGGTACTCACGAACGAACTTCAAGGCCACGCGAAATACCCGTTGCTGATCGGCGCGGATTTTGAATCCGGCACGGGCATGCGGCTCGATGAAGGAACGTCGTTCCCATCTGCAATGGCCGTCGGCGCCACAGGCGATCCGAAACTGGCACGTGAAATCGGCAAAACAATCGCGATCGAAGCGCGAGCTGTCGGCGTACAATGGGTTTTTGCACCCGATGTGGATGTAAACAACAATCCCGACAACCCGATTATCAATATCCGTTCGTTTGGCGAGGACCCGGCACGCGTTGCGGAGTTCGCGGCGGAATTCATTCGCGGAGTGGAAGATAACGGCGCGCTCGCGACCGCGAAACATTTTCCCGGCCATGGCAACGTCAGTGTGGATTCGCATCTTGGCATCGCGACTGTTCCAGGCGATCGAAAGGAACTCGAAACTATCGAACTGGTTCCCTTCCGCGCGGCAATCAAGGCCGGCGTGAGCGCGGTCATGCCCGGACATCTCTCCGTTCCAGCTTTCGAACCCGACCCGATGATTCCGGCCACGCTTTCGCCAAAAATTCTCACGGGCCTGCTCCGCAAGGAACTGGTGTTCCGCGGGCTGATCGTTACCGACGCCATGGACATGGGCGGTGTAACGTCTCTTTATCCGCAGGGAGAGGCAGCTGTGCGGGCGGTCGAGGCGGGCGCGGACGTCATTCTTCAGCCGCTCGTTCCAAACGCCGCCCTCGCGGGTCTTGAAAATGCCGTGAAATCCGGCCGCATTTCGAAAGCGCGCATCGACGCGTCCGTCCGACGTATTCTCGAAGCAAAGGCGCGCGTGGGGCTCGACAAGAAGCGCCTCGTCGATCTCGCCCGATTGAACGAAAGGTTTGGACGCCCGGCCTATGAGGCGGAAGCGCAGAGGATCGCGGACCGCGGCGTGACGCTGCTTCGAAACTCGGCTCAGGTTGTTCCGCTGGACGCCACGCGCCCACTGCGGGTGCTCCTCGTTTCGCTGTCGGCAGATCCTGACCCTTATCCGGGGCAGGACCTCGAACCGGAAATTCGCTGGCGGGCGGATTCGTTGAAAGTATTGCGCGCGGATACACAATTCACGAATGTAAGCGCGCTCAAGCTTCCTCCACCCGAATCGTACGACATAGCCATCGCTGCGCTATTCGTTCGCGTGGCCGACCGCAAAGGAAACGTCGGCCTCCCCGACGACCAGCGCGCATTTGTGAATCAACTTTTAGCGACCGGAAAGCCCGCTGCCGTTCTGTCGTTTGGAAGCCCGTATCTCATCGAGCGCTTCCCCGCCGCCAAAACCTGGCTCGCGGAATTCGCAACGAACGATGTGTCGCAACGCGCCGCCGTGCGCGCTTTATTTGGCCAGGTCTCCATCGGCGGACAAATTCCGGTCACCGTTCCCGGCACCGTGAAGCGCGGGGACGGCTTGAAGGTCACCGCAAATCCAATGACGCTGAGTTCGGCGCCGACGGACATTTCCGACCGGCTGAAACCCGCATTCGAACTGCTGGATCGCGCGGTTGCCGACGGCGCGTTTCCAGGCGGGGTCCTCGCCGTCGGGCTGCGGGACCGAGTAGCGATTCACCCGTTCGGGAAAATGTCGGTCAGTCCGAAATCGCCGAACGTAAAGCCCGACACGGTCTACGATATCGCCTCCCTCACCAAAGTAGTCGCGACGACCACCGCGCTGATGATGCTCGTCCAGGAAAAAAGATTGGATCTCGCGATGCCGGTCGCGCGACTTTTGCCGGAGTGGGCCGCGAGTGCCAAATCCGATCCCGATGCCAACTGGCGTTCCCGCGTGACGGTCCGAATGCTGATGCTCCACGACGCGGGACTGCCCGCCCATCGCGACTTCTTTAAGGAAGCGAACGGCCGCGACGCCGTCCTTGCTCGCGTGATGGCTGAGCCCCTTGTTCGCGAGCCGGGCAAGCAGGTGGAATACTCAGACCTGGGTTTCATCCTTCTCGGCGAAATCGTGCAGCGAGTGAAGGGGGAAGCTCTCGAGGTATTTGCCCATCGGGACATTTTCAAGCCGCTGGCAATGTCTGAAACTGAGTTCAATCCGCCGAAATCGCTCCGCGCGCGCATTGCTCCGACCGAAGACGACACCACGTTCAGGAAGCGTTTGCTGCAAGGCGAGGTGCATGACGAAAATTCGTGGGCGATGGGCGGAGTGGCAGGCCACGCGGGACTTTTCTCGACGGCCAGCGATCTGGCTTCCTTCGCGCAAATGATACTGAACGGCGGAAGCTACGCACATCATCGGCTACTCGCGCGAGCCACGATTCAGGAATTCACTGCCCGGGTGCAGATTGCCGACTCCGCGCGCGCTTTGGGCTGGGATGTGCCGACAGAGAACTCGTCGTCGGGCCACTATTTCTCTCCGCATAGCTTTGGCCACACCGGATTCACGGGCACGTCGCTCTGGATCGACCCGCAACGCGAGCTTTTCGTCATCCTGCTTACAAACCGCGTAAATCCCACTCGCGCCAACGAAAAAATCCGCATGGTTCGCCCTGCGCTCCATGATGCCGTTTTTGAGGCCTTGGGACTGGCCACCGAACACGCCGCGGGTCGATAACTTCCTCGGCACAAAGCCCCGCTAATCTGCCGTCTAGCGCAATTCGGCGTCAACCACTCGGTATAATCTTATGGAGGGCGTACATTGAAATCGATCCAGACGGAGCGGCGCAATCCGCGAACGCGCGGTCTCGATCGAATGTCTACGCTCGAAATCGTGCGTACGCTGAATCGTGAGGACGCGCGAGTGGCGCTCGCCGTAAGGCGTGAGCTTCCCGCGATTGCCCGTGCGGTGGATGCCATCGTGCAAGCTTTTCGCCACGGGGGCAGGCTTATTTACGTCGGCGCAGGCACCAGCGGGCGTCTTGCCGTTCTCGACGCTTCGGAATGCCCGCCAACTTTTGGCGTTAGTCCAAAAATGATTCGTGCGCTCATCGCCGGCGGCGAACGAGCAATCCGTCACGCAGTCGAAGGCGCGGAAGATTCGACGGCAAATGGTGCACGGGATATAGCAACAGCAAACGTGACGCGATTTGACGCCGTCGTCGGAATCGCGGCCAGCGGGACGACGCCTTACGTTCTTGGCGCGTTGCGTCTGGCACGGCGTCGCGGCGCCGTTACGATCGGACTAACTTCGAATCGGCGGTCGCCGCTCGCGCACCAATCGCAAATCGTAATCGCGCCGGAAACGGGCCCTGAAGCATTGGCGGGCTCAACTCGACTCAAAGCTGGCACAGCACAAAAAATGGTGCTGAACTTGCTCTCTACAGCGTCGATGGCGCGGCTTGGCAGGGTCTACAATAACTGGATGATTTACGTGGCGCAGACAAATAGAAAGTTGCACAAACGAGCTGCACGAATCTTGGGAGAGGCGGCGGAGGTACGCGCATCGGCTGCTACACACGCTCTGCGTCAGTCAGGACACAATTTGCCTGTAGCGCTTGTGATGCTTAAGACGGGCCTCAGCGCGGCGGCGGCGCGCATGGCGCTTGCGAATGCATCCGGCAACGTCCGCGAGGCTCTCGACTCTCTTGCACCGAACCGCGGAGACACAGCACACAGGCGCAAATAGTCTCAACCGAAGTCCGAGGATAGGCGATGGACAGATTCAAGATTCAGGGCGGACGCAGGCTCGAAGGCACAGTACGAATCAGCGGCGCAAAAAATGCCGCTCTACCTGCCATGGCCGCGGCGCTTCTCACCAGCGAGCCGGTGCGGCTACAGAATATTCCCCACGTCCGCGACATCATCACGATGGCCAAGCTGCTCGCGCACATGCGCTGCCGCGTCGAAAGTCCAGACCTTCCTCCGAGCGAGTTCACCATTCAGGCTGAAACTGTTTCGCACGCGGAGGCGCCCTACGAATTGGTGAAAACGATGCGTGCTTCGGTGCTCACGCTCGGTCCGCTGGTTGCGCGGTTCGGTTACGCAAAAGTTTCTCTGCCCGGAGGCTGCTCGATCGGTGCGCGTCCGGTGGATTTGCATATCCAGGCGCTCGAAAAACTTGGCGCCGAAATCCGCATGGACCACGGATATATCGAAGCCCGCGCCAAACGCCTGCGAGGCGCGATTTTTCGCTTTCCCAAAATCACCGTGACCGGAACCGAAAACATTCTCACCGCCGCCGTGCTCGCGGAAGGCGAAACGATCCTGGAAAACTCCGCGCTCGAACCGGAAGTGACCGATCTCGTCGAACTGCTCATCAAAATGGGCGCGAAGATTGAAGGGGCCGGCACATCCACTCTTCACGTGCAGGGAGTGGAAAAGTTGCACGGCGCCACTCATGCGATAATCCCCGACAGAATCGAAGCCGGCACATTTCTAGTCGCGGGAGCGATCACCGGCGGCGAACTGCTGCTCAACTGTTGCGATCCGAGCCATCTAATAGCCATCACCGACAAGCTGAAGGAATGTGGGATCGACATTCGCTGCGAAGGCCCCAAATCCCTGCGCGTCCGAGCGGCCAAAAAACTCGTGGCCGCCGACATCACCACCGAGGAGTATCCCGGCTTCGCCACCGACATGCAGGCGCAGTTCATGGCACTCGCGACACAGGCGCACGGTGTTTCTCGTGTGCGCGAAACGATCTTCGAAAATCGCTACCTCCATGCCAGCGAAATAATGCGCATGGGCGCTAACATTACAGTTGAGGGAAATCTCGCTACCGTCACCGGCCCCACTCCGCTGAGCGGCGCGCCCGTGACGGCATCCGACTTGCGCGCCAGTGCTTCGCTGGTGCTTGCCGGACTGGTGGCCAACAATACGACGTGGATCAACCGCGTCTATCACATCGACCGCGGCTACCAGCAAATCGAAGAGAAGCTCCGCGCTATCGGCGCCAGAATCGAACGCGTTTCGTAGCCTGCGGCGTTGCACTTCCTAATGTTTGGCTATCCCTCATCGCTGATAATAAAGGACATAGATGCCGCAGCACTCGACGCACTAGCCATTCCTATCGCGCAACCGGTCGCGCCGATCCTCGGTTCCCGCCCTGCTCCAAAAGCGGCCAACGAAACCAAGGAATCCGCCACTGAGCCGGAAGTCGATTTGAAAATAGGCTGCAGCGAAGGGATCAGTTCCGCCAGCATACTCGACGAGCTGTAGTCATTTCAGTTCCATCACAATCGAATTAACTCCCGACGCGATTGTTAGCCCGCCGCTTCGGTCTTCGCAAGCTTGTCCCGCTGGTCGCGCAGGACGGCCTTGCGGCTCAAGCGAATTTTGTTTCCTTCGATTGCCAGCACCTTCACCAGAATCTGGTCGCCTTCCTTCAGCTCGTCGCGAACCGCGCGAATACGCTGCTCCGCGATTTCGCTGATATGCAACAGCCCGTCCGTGCCCGAAAAAATTTCAACGAACGCGCCGAATTCCGCTATGCGTACAACGGTTCCCAGATACGTCTTACCTATCTCGGCGGTCGCAGTGATATCGCGAATCATTTTCAGCGCCGCTTCTGCCGCGGTCCCGTTGTTCGCGAATACGTGCACCTTGCCGTCGTCCATCACGTCGATCTTCACACCAGTGGCTTCGATGATCGAACGAATCTTCTTGCCGCCGGGCCCGATCAGGTCGCGAATCTTATCCGTTGGAATCTGCAGCATGTAAAGGTGCGGAGCGTAGGTGGAAATCTCGGTGCGGCCGGCAGAAATCGTGGGGTCCATGATATCGAGGATCTCCAGCCGTGCCTTGCGCGCTTGCGCGAGCGCTTCCCGCATCATGGTGATGCTGACGCCCGTCACCTTAATGTCCATCTGCAATGCTGTAATTCCCTGCCTTGTGCCCGCAACCTTGAAGTCCATATCGCCGTAGTGATCTTCCGCCCCGGCGATGTCCGTCAGAATCGCATATTTCTCGCCTTCGACAACCAATCCCATCGCGATTCCGGCGCAGGGCGACTTGAGCGGTACGCCCGCATCCATCAGCGAGAGAGAGGCGCCACAGACCGTAGCCATCGACGATGAACCGTTCGACTCGAGAATGTCGGACACCACACGCATCGCATACGGAAAATCCGTCTCGGCCGGCAGCAGGTTCCCCAGGGCTCTTTCCGCGAGCGCTCCGTGGCCGATTTCGCGCCGGCCCGGCCCGCGCAGGAACTTCACTTCGCCCACCGAAAACGGCGGGAAGTTGTAGTGCAGCATGAATCGCTTGAACGACTCTTCCTCGAACAGCAGATCGAGCCGCTGCTTGTCTTCCTTAGTTCCAAGAGTGGTCGTAACCAACGCCTGGGTCTCGCCGCGCGTGAAGAGGGCCGAGCCGTGAACGCGAGGCAGCACCCCCACTTCGCAGGTGATCTTGCGAATCTGATCGAATGCGCGCGCATCCGGCCGGCGCTTGCGGTTGAGCATCTCGTCGCGGAAGATGCGCTCGCGCAACCGCTCGAATGCGCGATACGCAAGCTTGCGCCGTTCTTCGTCCTCTTCCGGTATCGAGTCAAGAATCTCTTTCTTGATTTCGTCCACCAGCCCATAGCTTTCTAGCTTCGGATGCTTCGCCGTATCGAGCGCGTCTTGGAGGCTGGTTCCGTATTTCTGCGTCAAGCTTGCGTAGAGCGCGTCGTCGAACGCCGGCGGCTTCACAGAGACTTTCTCAGGCTTCACGCGCGAGTGCAGCTCACGAATCGCGGCGATGATCTTGCGAATCGCGGCGTGGCCAAATTCCAACGCTTCCACCACCGTATCTTCGGAAACTTCAAGCGCGCCCGATTCCACCATCACGATTGCGTTGTCCGTGCCCGCAATGACGATGTTCAAATGGCTGCTTTTCTGTTCCGCAACCGTGGGATTAATGACAAGCTTGCCCTCGAGCGAGCCGACGCGCACCGCTGCCATCGGATCATTAAATGGGATCTTCGAGATATACAGCGCCGCCGAAGACGCTGTCAGCGCGATCACGTCGGGATCGTTTTCACTGTCGGCGGAAAGAACCATCGCCACGATCTGCGTCTCCGTCGCCCAGCCTTCCGGGAACAGCGGCCGGAGAGGCCTGTCCGTCAAGCGCGACGTCAGAATTTCGCGCTCCGAAGGGCGCCCTTCGCGCTTGAAAAATCCTCCGGGAATCTTGCCAGCCGAGTATGTGTACTCGCGGTAGTCCACCGTAAGAGGCAGAAAATCCTTCTCCGTCGCCTTGTTATCCATGCAGGCCGTCGCCAGCACTACTGAATCGCCATAACGCGCCACAACGGCGCCGTGCGCCTGCCGGGCCATCTTGCCCGTTTCGAGTGTCAAAGTACGGCCGCCCAGTTCCACACTCACTTGTTCAAACATCAATTCACTTCCTTCTGCCCCGGATCACCGGGAACACTGATTGGATGCGAGAGACAACTCTCGGGAAATCTTTCGAAGAGGACAAAGAGGAAGAAACGAAGCGGGACGATTACCTGGCAACCGACCTTGCGCTAGACGGCTCTACCGGCCCGCATGCCGCCTGAAAGCTCTGGTTTGTGCGGAGGAAAAATGCGCGGCGCGCGGGGCTCGTCTGGAATTCCGCGTTACTTGCGCAAGCTGAGTCGTTCCACAATCTCGCGATACCGATCCGGGTCGCGCCGGTTCAGATAGTCCAGCAGTCGCCTGCGCTTGTTGACCATCATGATCAACCCGCGTCGCGAAGCATGATCTTTTGCGTGGGACTTCAGGTGGGTGGTGAGGTAGTTGATCCGTTCGCTCAACAACGCGATCTGCACTTCCGGTGACCCTGTATCCTTCGGATGCGTCCGGAACTGTTCGATTAATTCCGCTTTAAGTTCGCTCACCCTGCCCCCTCATCTGAACCGCCGCAGCCCTGCTCTCTCTATGTCTGTTCTTCGAGATTAAAATGCTAGCACACAGCTAAACCCATGCCAACAAAGAATTTTTCGGAAAACAGGCGCGAAAATCGTCCAAGGCGACCTTCAGGTGAATCCAGTATTCCCGCAAAAAGAAATGTGTATCCAGAGTGGCGCTACAGCGCCGGTGAATCGTCACCCAGCATGATTCGTCTCACAATTTTGATCGGCGGGAATCCCTGCCTCATGAAATTATTGTGGAAGGCCTCCAGCGAGAATGCCGCCCCTTCCTTCCGCTTCATATCTTCGCGCAACTTGAGTATCTCGAGCTTTCCGAGCGTGTAATACAAGTACGTCGCATCCGCGGTTCCGCGCTTCGTCTCCACCAGTCCCACTTCTTTCGACTGATAGCCTTCCTTCACGAAAAAATCTACCGCTTGATCGAAGCTCATGGTACCGCGGTGCATTTCGATTCCCACAACGAAGCGCGCGTTCCGCAGCAGAGCGTCCTGCAGCTGGCCGAGGCGGATCAGTCTTGACTCGCGCACGTCCTTCGCGCCGACGCCCGGCTGCCCGAAGCCTTCGTCGAGCATCATTTGCTCGCAGTAGTGAGCCCAACCCTCCGAATTGCTTGCGGCGCCAATTAGCTTGCGCACTTTGCTCGGCGCCGATCCTACCCAGAGAAATTGAACGTAATGCCCGGGATAAGCTTCATGCACGGCGGTGCTGATAATCGTTCCCACATTGAACCCCGCCATGCGCCCTTCGATCTGCTCTGGCGTGTCTCCCGCCGCGGGAAGCGTCACGTTGAAGTAAGCCTCCGTCGCAATCTTCTCGAAAGGCCCCGGCGTATCCATCGACGCAAAAGTGGTGGCGCGCTCGAACGGTGGAGTCTCTTCCAAAATGGGGCGCACTTCAGACGGGATCGTGATGATGTGCTTCTCTCGAATAAATCCAATTAGTCCGTTGAATGTATCGCGAAACGCCTGCAGCAAGTGGTCCGGCTTCGGATGGTCGGCATCCAATTCGCCGAGCACCTCGCGTGCCGTCTTGTTCGGCTCGAGCTCCTTCGCGATGCGCTTGAACTCGTCCTGATTCTTTCGCAGATCGGCTCGGCCCACTTCGAGCAGGCGGTCGAGCGGAATATCCACCATCTCGTCATAGAGCAGCTTCTTCGAGAATGTGTCGGCGCCGAGACGAAAGTCGCCGTTCGAACGCGGCAATAGATCGGTCTTGAGCCACTGTTGGTAATTTTGGAGCTCGGAGATCACCGCGGCGTTGCTCTTCGCGAACTCCGTCTTCACACTCGCATCCTTCGCGTCTGCAAACGCCGCCGGAACGTCGTTCTGAAAAAATGCGACAAGCCCCGGAAGCTGTTCGAGCGCGATTTCCGTGTACACGCGCGGCGGGTTCTTCAAGTTCTGCCGAGCCGCGGCAAAAACCGCGGGCATCAGCTTTTCCCGCGCGATCGCGGAGCGCAGCCGTTCGTCGGGAGGCGCGAATCGGCGGCTCATAAGAACGTAAACGCTGTTGCTGATGCCGCTCGAATAATTGTCCGGATTCTTTTCCCACGGACGAACGGTCTCCAGCGTCAGCAAGAGCGCCGCGAATGCTCGAAAGAAGCATCTCCTGATCGATGGCCTGATTCCGGTCCAGGCTCTTCGGATCAACGGCGCCAATGCGCTTTTCGAATTCATGCAGCGCTGCGACTTCTGCGTCTACCCCCTTGCGCGAGTAGTCCTCAAGCAATGAATCGTACTGATGCAGGCCGTCGGCGGTGCCCTCAGTGGGCGCAAACTTGAAACGCACCTGTTCAAAATATTCATCAACAAGTGAGTCCCATCCCTGCGCCGGGTTCTTTACGGCACCCGCGCCGATCCCTGGCGGATGCGCGACCGCAATCCCTCCCGAGCAGAGTAAACAAATCATTCCAGCGAATTTGCGCACGCAAACCTCTCTTCAAATGAATTTGTGCCTGGGAAGCGTACTGTAAGTAGGACCCCTCAGGGAAGGGGCGCCAAGGGAAAACGCCCGGAGTTCACGCTATTTTCTCGCGCGCCGTATAGAGCGTTCGCCGTTTACGATTTTCCGCCCTTAATAAGCGAGAGGAACTCGTCGCGCGTTTGCTTATTTTCGCGGAACGCGCCCAGCATCGCGCTGGTCATGGCCGCCGAATTCTGCTTCTCCACGCCGCGCATCACCATGCACAGGTGCCGCGCCTCGATAATTACGCCGACGCCCTCCGGGCTGAGCCGCTCTTGAATTGCCTTGGCAATCTGGCTCGTCAGCCGTTCCTGAATCTGCAGCCGTCGCGCGTACATGTTCACCAGCCGCGCGATTTTGCTCAGTCCCACCACTTTCTTGCTCGGAATATAAGCCACGTGGCACTTCCCGAAGAACGGCAGAAGATGGTGCTCGCACAGGCTGTACAACTCGATATCTTTCACCACCACCATCTGGTCGTAGCAGACGCTGAACATCGCCCCATTCAGCAATTTATCGGGATCGGTGCGATAGCCGCTCGTCAGATACCGCATCGCCTTCTCGAATCGTTCGGGCGTGCGGCGCAACCCCTCGCGGTTAGGATCCTCGCCGATCAGGACGATCATCCGGCGAATCAAATCGGCGATAGTCTCGGCCCCGGCGGTTTCAGGCATTACGATTTCAGTTGTCTCGCTCATGTTCGTGTCGCTCCCCGTTAATTCCCCGTCGCGTTCTCTCCGGCATATTCAAAACTATTCTTGCTCGTTTCTTCGATGCGGACGCGCTCGAGTCGCGCCAACGGAAATCTCTCCAACCGCCGGTAAATTTCGCGGCACACGTTTTCAGTCGTCGGCACGATCGCCTGAAACTCCGGCACCTCTTCATTCAAATATTTGTAGTCGAACGCTTCGACCACTTCCCTCTCGACGAAAAGATCGAGATCGCCAAGGTTCGCAATCATTCCCGTCACTGGGTCCACCGGTCCCGTAAGTGTCACCTCAACAATGTAGTTGTGCCCGTGTCCCAAAGGGTTGTTGCACTTGCCGTACATGCGCGCATTTTCTTCCGCGCTCAGCTTCAGACTGTGCAGCCGATGCGAAGCCGCAAAGCGATATCGCCGCGTCAACGATATTTTGGGAGAAGTATTCACGGGCGCGCTCCCGCACCGTTCGCAGAACCGGCCGTGCAATCCGCAAACAAATCCGGTGATTCGTACAACCTCACGCGATCGAGCTTGCCCCTCCGGATCCTAGGCTGGAGCAGTTTCCAAATCACCGTTGCGATGTTCTCGCACGTGGGAATCTGCCCGGCAAGTTCCGGCACCTCGTAATTCAAATGACGATGATCCATGCGATCCACCACTTCGCGCTGCAGAATGTCCTTCAGCTCCTTCAGATCCAGCACCATTCCGGTGGCCGGGTCGGGCTCGCCGGCAATTGTCACTTCCAGGACGTAGTTGTGCCCGTGCCCATGCGGATTATTGCACTTCCCAAAAACGCGCTTGTTCTCCTCCGCCGACAAATCAGGATTGTGATAAAAGTGCGCGGCGGAAAACTCGACCTTGCGCGTGATCCGGATCATGGCGTCCTAGAAGGGTACGCCCTTCCCTTCCACTCAACCCTGCCAAAAGTGTTCTTCCACCACGAAACTACAAGAGCCGCAGCGTAGAGACACATTCCCAGCGCGTAATATTGGACGTACGAAGCAGGATACAGATTCCGCCGCAGCTCCAGCGCGTACGCCAGCTGCCTCTCCGCGATAGTCGAAAGCAGGAACAGCGGCAGCCATAACACAGAGAGCCCGTACGAATGCGAAAGATACAGCCAAAGTAAGATAAACACTGCCATCTGAAACACCGGCAGCACCTCAACTATCTCAATAGCGAGCGAACCCGCCGTTCCGCCGATCAGCGGATAAAGATTTTTCGTCCATCCCTGCCACATCGCACGAAAATCCCTGTACATGCGCGTGCGAACAATCCCATACCCAGGCGCAAAATAGATCGTGCCGCCCGCTCGCTTCACGCGCTTCGCCAGTGCGACGTCCTCGAGAATCTCCCCAGCAATCGCCGAATGCCCTCCGACGCCGTCGTATGCGTCGCGCTGCACCACTAAGAACTGGCCATTCGCCGCGGCATCGGGCGTGGCGCGATCGTTCACACGCGCGTACGAATAGTGCTTCGAGAGCCGCCAATAAACGAACGGAATCATCGCCCGTTCCCACAGCGTCCCCACCTCCTGCTCGGGAGAATATGAAACCAGCACCGAGTCATGCTCAGCCGCATCATCCAGCGCTCGACGCGCGGCTCCCGGCAAGTGATATGTATCAGCGTCCGTAAACAGCAGCCAATCGCCCTTCGCCGCCGCAGCTCCGATCGAAACCGCATAGTTTTTCCCGGTCCAACCCGTAGGCAACTCGCCTGTCGTCAGAATCTTCAGTTTCGCCACGCGCTCGGAAAGCTCCGTCAAAATCGAGGCCGTCCCATCGGTCGATTGATCGTTGATTACAATCACCTCTTCGATCTCAGCCTGCGCCGCCACGGACTCTACCGCTCGCGCGATCGACGCTTCTTCGTTCCTGGCCGGAATGATGGCGGAGACCAAGGCGCTTTTTCCTGTTCCGCGGGGCTTTTTTAGTGTTCTCTTCGGCTGGCGGATGCCCTTATTATAGTTGGCTTGGACACAGGATTGAAACGGAAACTCAATACGGGGCTTGTACTGGCGTTTATCGCCGGACTGCTGTTCCTCTTCGCTCGTCCGGACTACCGCCAGGGCGAGGCCAGCATGCACGGACAAAAGGAAATTGATTTCGCGCTCACTCTCAACGGCAAGCCCGCGCACCTATCCGATCTGCGCGGCAAAGTTGTGCTGCTGAATTTCTGGGCCACTTGGTGCCCGCCCTGTGTTGACGAAGCGCCCTCCCTGAACCTGTTGCAGCAAAGAATCGCTTCGCGGGGCGGCACCGTTCTCGGCGTCAGCGTGGATGATGACGAGGACGCCTACCGGCAGTTCCTCACTACCTACGGCCTCCTCTATCCCAACTATCGCGACACCTCGAAAAAAATCGCGCCCGAGTACGGAACCTCAATGTACCCCGACACCTACGTCATCAACCGCGAAGGCCGCATCGACCGCAAAATTATCGGCCCTCAGGATTGGACCAGCCCCGACATGATCGCCTACCTCGACACACTCCTCAATTCCAAGTAGCGCTCCAAGTATTTAGGTGGGAGCCCCTGCTTCAGCAGGGGGAGCTGGACTTCAGTCCAGCGGAAAAGAGCGCCGTCTCAAAACGGGCTTCAGCCCCGGGACTTCTCCAGCGCAAAAGCGCACGCTCTCCGAAACGCTGAAGCTCCTCCCGAATAAATCCGGGGCTCGCACCTGCTTCCGCGGGGAAGTACCGCCTGTTCTCAGACAGACTCTTTAGCCCCTGAGGAATACGTCTCTCGCCTCCGGCGCAAATTAAGACATCGCCCATCTTGGCCCGGCTTGACGAAATGAATCAGTTCATCTAATATACCCCTAGGGGGTATACGAGTTTTATGCCAATGCGAAATGCGAACACCCGCGCGCGTAAAGCAGTCGCGGTCGACGCCGAAACCAAAAGTGCAAATCAAAATCGTCTGCGCCGCATTGAAGGCCAGGTCCGCGGCCTCCAGCGCATGGTCGCCGGGGATCGCTACTGCGCCGACATCCTCGTTCAACTTTCCTCCGTGCAGGAGGCGTTGCGCGCCGTGGGACGAGCGCTGATGCGCAATCATCTGCGTCACTGCGCGTCACAAGCGATCCGCAAAGGCAGCTCCGCCGAGGCCGAAGCCATGTACGACGAGCTGTTGCACCTGATCTACACGCACGCCCGATAGGAACCGCCGGAAAATTGCCCAGGAATCGAAAATGAAAATTGAACAAATGGAACGCGATCCGGTTTGCGGAATGTCCGTCCAACCCGCGCAAGGCAGTGCAATGGTCAATCATGCTGGAAAGACGTACTTCTTTTGCTGCGCCGGTTGCGCCGCAAAATTTCGCGGGGAACCTGAAAAATACCTTACTCCTCGGACACCGTCGCCCTCCGACTCTCGCGACCCCAAGACGTTAGCCGCGCAAAAATCTTCGTTCATTTGCCCTATGGATCCGGAAGTCCTCGCGGAGCGTCCCGGCCCGTGTCCCAAGTGCGGTATGGCGCTCGAACCTGCCCTGCCGCTGCCTCCAAGCACGCGCGTCGATTACACCTGCCCGATGCATCCTGAAATTGTTCGCGACGCGCCCGGCTCGTGCCCCATCTGCGGCATGGCTCTCGAACCTCGCACGACCTCCATCGATGACGAGCAAAATCCCGAGCTCGCCTCGATGACGCGCCGATTCTGGATTAGCGTCGGTCTCACGATTCCTGTCCTTGTGCTCGGAATGTCGGACTTGATTCCGGGCCAGCCGTTTCAGCACTGGCTCGGAATGCGCGCGATCGCATGGCTCGAACTGCTTCTCGCAACTCCCGTCGTCCTGTGGGCGGGCGGGCCATTCTTCGAGCGCGGCTGGGCATCGCTCGTAAATCGCAGCCTCAATATGTTCACGCTGATCGCACTCGGCACCGGCACTGCGTACGTTTACAGCGTGATTGCAGTTCTCTTCCCCGATATATTTCCGCCGTCGTTTCGCGATATGAGCGGCGGCGTACCGGTCTACTTCGAAGCCGCTGCGGCAATCACCACGCTCGTCTTGCTTGGGCAGGTGCTCGAACTGCGCGCGCGCAGCCGGACTTCTACCGCGATTCGTTCTCTGCTCAAGCTCTCACCGAAAACCGCGCGCCTGGTTCGCGCCGATGGCACCGAAATCGATGTCCGGCTCGAACACATTGCGGTGGGCGACCAGCTCCGCGTACGTCCCGGCGAGAAAGTGCCCGTGGATGGAGTAATCA
>Ga0210394_10002988_pt1 | contig 22158 bp, 22 predicted proteins | sample IncBWC12MmetaG_FD_160121 | JGI IMG/M metagenome (GOLD analysis project Ga0210394, IMG submission 160121) | Forest soil microbial communities from Barre Woods Harvard Forest LTER site, Petersham, Massachusetts, United States - Inc-BW-C-12-M | ecosystem: Environmental > Terrestrial > Soil >... | reverse complement strand
GAAAAGCGCAAGCTTCGTCAGGCCGCCGAATAAAAATCAGGGAGGTCATCGATGGCGACGCCGAACACCCCGCTGTGGGAAGTCTTTATCCGCAGCCGTAATGGGCTGGCGCACAAGCATTGTGGTTCGCTGCATGCCACTGATGCCACGCTGGCGCTGCAGGCCGCGCGCGACGTCTACACCCGCCGCGGCGAGGGGTTGTCGATCTGGGTGGTGCCGTCGAGCGCGATCACGGCATCCGACCCTGCCGAGAAGGGCATGATGTTCGAGCCGGCGGAATCGAAAATCTACCGCCATCCGACCTTCTACGAGGTGCCCGACGAAGTCGGGCATATGTGATGGCTACCCCGTCGATCGAGGTCAGTGAAACACCGCTGGTGCTGTACACGCTGCGCCGCGCCGACGATGCGTTGATCCTGGGCCACCGGCTTTCGGAATGGTGCGGCCACGCGCCAATGCTCGAAGAAGACATGGCGCTGGCCAATATGGGGCTCGATCTCTTGGGCCAGGCGCGCGAACTTTATTCCTACGCGGCGCAGGTTGAAGGCAACGGCAACGACGAAGACAAATTGGCCTACCTTCGCGACGTCAGGCAATACCGCAATCTCTTGCTCGTCGAACAGCCGAACGGCGATTTCTCTCATACCATGGTGCGGCAGTTCTTCTACGCCGTATTTGCCGATCTTTACTGGCGCGCGATGATGCGCTCGAAGGACGCGACGCTGGCGGCCATCGCCGCGAAGTCCGAAAAGGAGAGCGCTTACCATGTCCGGCACGCCTCGGAGTGGATCTTGCGGCTCGGCGACGGCACGGAAGAGAGCCATGGCCGCGCGCAAGATGCGATCGACGATCTCTGGGCCTTCACCGGCGAAATGTTCGCCGTCGATGACGGCGAGCGTGCACTGATCGAGTCCGCCATCGCCGTCGATCCGGCAGCGCTGCGTCCGCAATGGCTCAAGACGGTTTCCGGAATTGTAAGTGAAGCAACGCTCGCGCTGCCCACGAGCGGCTGGATGCAGCAGGGCGGCCGCAGCGGACGGCACAGCGAGCATCTGGGACATCTGCTCAGCGAGCTGCAGTCGATGCAGCGGACATTTCCGGGGGCCACATGGTGACCGCCATGTTTGACGACACGGAATTGCGGCAACGTGCCTGGGACGTCGCGGCGAGCGTGGTCGATCCCGAAATTCCGGTGCTGACGATTGCCGATCTCGGCGTGCTGCGCGACGTCGCCCTCAATGACGGCCGCATCGAGGTCACGATCACGCCGACCTATTCCGGTTGTCCCGCGATGAACATGATCACGCTCGAGATCGAGCTGGCGCTCGAGCGCGCTGGCTTTCGCAATTCACGGGTACGCACCGTGTTGTCGCCGGCCTGGACCACGGACTGGATGAGCAAGGACGGCCGCCGCAAGCTCCGCGAATACGGTATCGCCCCGCCGCAGGCTGCAGCCTCCCGGCGGGCTCTGTTCGGGGTCGAGCAGGTGGCGTGCCCGCAATGCGGCTCGGCGAATACCGAAGTGCTTTCCGAATTCGGCTCGACCTCCTGCAAGGCCTTATGGCGCTGCAAGGCCTGCCGCGAGCCGTTTGATCATTTCAAGTGTCACTGATGTCGTAATTTAAGTCGTCATTGCGAGTGCAGCGAAGCAATCCATCTCGCCCGCAAAAAGAAAGAATGGATTGCTTCGTCGCTTTGCTCCTCGCAATGACGGGGAGGTTGTGAGTCCAGGAATTCGATGTCCAACGCACCACGATTTCACCGTCTGGCCGTGAATGATCTTCGCCGCGAAACCGAGGACGCGGTGTCGCTGACCTTTACGATCCCGCACGAGCTTGAGGGGGATTATCGTTTCTCCCCCGGTCAGTATCTGACGTTGCGAACGCAAATGGATGGCGAGGAAATGCGCCGCTCCTATTCGATCTGCTCCGGGCCTGACGACGGCGAATTGCGGATCGCGGTGAAGAAGGTCGATGGCGGTGCCTTCTCGAACTGGGCGGCGGACGAACTGAAATGCGGCGACGAACTCGACGTCATGACGCCGACCGGCCGCTTCGGCGTTGTGGCGGTGCCCGCGGAGGCGCGGGTCTATGTCGGCTTTGCCGCCGGTTCGGGCATCACGCCGATCCTTTCGATCATCAAAGGCGTGCTGGCGCGCGAGCCGAACAGCCGCTTCTTCCTGTTCTACGGCAACCGTGCGACCGGCAGTGTGCTGTTTGGCGAGGCGCTCGAAGAGCTCAAGGATCGCTTCATCGAGCGCTTCTCGGTGTTTTATGTCATCTCGGGCGAGGAGCAGGACATCCCGATCCTCCATGGTCGGCTCGACGGGGAAAAGGTAAGGGTGCTGTTGCGCTCGCTGGTGCCGGCGGAAAGCGTCGACCACGTCTTCATCTGTGGCCCAACCGGCATGAGCGAGGGTATTGAAGCGACCTGCCGCGACATCGGGATCGCAGCGGACCGGATCCACGTCGAGCGCTTTGTTTCCGAATTCGGCGGCAAGCCGCGGCCGAAGGCCATCATACAGACGAGCGCGCCGCCGAAAGCCCTGGCCTCGCTGATTATCGACGGCAAACGCCGCGAGGTGCCGGTGGCCGAAAATGAGGCCATTCTCGATGCGGCGTTACGCGCCGGAATGGATTTGCCGTTCGCCTGCAAGGGCGGCATGTGTTCGACCTGTCGCGCGCGGCTGGTCGAAGGCGAGGCCCGGATGGAGGTGAACTACTCGCTCGAGCCGTGGGAACTCGAAAAAGGGTTTATCCTCACCTGCCAGGCGCGGCCCGTGACCGCCCGCGTGGTGGTGGACTACGACCATGTTTAGCGATTGACAAGCCGATACCGGGAGATCGCAGTGAACGCCAACGCGCAGCTATCGCCCGACGATCTCGCCCGCGCCTGTGCGGATGCGATGTGGAAGGACGACGACGCCAGCCGAGGGCTCGGCATGAAGATCGTCGAGGTGAAAGCGGGTCAGGCGACACTGTCGATGACGGTCGCGCCGCATATGGTCAACGGTCAGCGTATCGCCCATGGCGGCTTCATTTTTACCCTTGCCGATTCCGCTTTCGCCTTTGCCTGCAACAGCCACAACGAGCGCGTCGTCGCCGCCGAGGGCAACATCACCTTCATCCGGCCGGGCAAGCTCGGCGACGTTCTGGTCGCAACGGCGCGCGAGATTTCGCGCAGCGGGCGCTCCGGCATCTACGACGTGCAGGTTACCGCAGGCGACGTGGTGATCGCTGAATTTCGCGGCCATTCCCGCAGCCTCGGCAGCTCATGGCTCTCGATGCCGGGGACGGACGCGAATCAAAAAAATCAAAAATAACGCCGTTGCAAAACAATCATTTTGAGGAAACGCACGATGGCTTCGACTAAACTTCAACCTGGATCGAGCGGTTATATCCCGGAGATGGACGACGTCGAACGTGCCTCGCGCGACGAAATCATGGCGTTGCAGATTAGACGTCTGGCCTGGTCGCTCGCGCACGCCTACGACAACGTCGCGCATTACAAGAGAGCCTTCGACAGAGCCGGCGTGCATCCGTCGGATTTCAAACAGCTATCGGATCTCGCCAAATTTCCGTTCACGGTGAAGACGGATCTGCGCGACAATTATCCGTTCGGCATGTTTGCGGTTCCCCGCGAGCAACTGGTTCGCGTCCACGCCTCTTCCGGCACGACGGGCAAGCCGATCGTGGTCGGATATACCAGGGCCGATATCGCGACCTGGTCGAGCGTGATGGCGCGCTCGATTCGCGCCGCGGGCGGCCGCAGCGGCATGATCATCCACAACGCCTATGGCTATGGCCTGTTCACCGGCGGGCTTGGCGTGCATTACGGTGCGGAGCAGCTCGGCTGCACGGTGGTGCCGATTTCCGGCGGCATGACCGAGCGGCAGGTGCAGCTCATCAACGATTTCCGGCCTGACATCATCACGGTGACGCCGAGCTACATGCTGGCCATCCTCGACGAGTTCAAGCGCCAGGGACTCGACTCCCGAAAATCGTCGCTGAAATTCGGCATTTTCGGTGCCGAGCCCTGGACCAACGCCATGCGTGCCGAGATCGAGGCCGCGTTCGACATGGACGCGACCGATATCTATGGGCTGTCGGAGGTGATCGGTCCCGGTGTCGCGCAGGAATGTCTGGAGACCAAGGATGGCCTGCACATCTGGGAAGACCATTTCTATCCCGAGGTGATCGATCCCGAGACCGGCGCGGTGCTGCCCGACGGTGAACTGGGGGAGCTTGTCTTTACCTCGCTGACCAAGGAGGCCTTTCCGGTCATCCGCTATCGCACCCGCGATTTGACGCGGCTGTTGCCGGGCACGGCGCGGGCGGGGATGCGGCGGATGGAAAAAGTCACCGGGCGCTCCGACGACATGATCATCCTGCGCGGCGTCAATCTGTTCCCGACCCAGATCGAGGAGGCGCTGCTGGCCACCGACTGGTGCGGCGGCCACTTCATCCTCGAATTGACCCGCGAGGGCCGCATGGACGAATTGACGATCCATGCCGAGGCGCGCCCGGAGCGCTGGGACGGCAATGGCCTGATCGACCACGCCGAGCGGATCATCGTCCATATCAAGAATACGATTGGGGTCAGCGCCCGCGTCAAGATCGTCGCGCCCGCCACGCTGGAACGTTCTCTCGGCAAGGCAAAGCGTGTTTACGACAGGCGGCCGAAAGGGTAACTGCTATCTCTCAGCTGAGAAAGCGAAAGTGCCCATGCCGACTGCTCAACCTGGTCCCCGTCCTCCTGAATTCGAGGCGCGCTGCGTTCGGCTGAACGCAAAGGCCGAGGCGCCTGCGGCGGTAGCACCGGTCGTCGAGCGGCGGACGCTGTCGCGGGGCGACGACCATGTGCTGATCGAGATCAAGGCTGCGGCCGTCAATCCTTCCGACGTCAAGGCTGCAACCGGCCTGATGGCCTACGCGGTATTTCCGCGCACCTCGGGCCGCGACTACGCCGGCGTCGTGATCGATGGCCCGGCCGGCACGATCGGCCGTGAGGTGTTCGGCTCGTCCGGCGATCTCGGCATCCGCTGTGACGGCACCCATGCCACGCATCTTGTTGTCGAGGCCGATGCCGTCGTGGAGAAGCCGATGAACCTGTCGTGGGCGGAAACCGCCGGGATCGGCGTGCCGTTCGTTACCGCGATCGAAGGCTTTCGCCGCGCGGGGATGCCCAAGAGTGGCGAGACCGTGCTGGTGATGGGAGTTACCGGCAAGGTCGGACAGGCAGCCGTGCAGATCGCGAGCTGGCGCGGCGCGCGCGTGATCGGCGTGGCGCGCAAGCAGGAGGCTTACGCGGGGCATACCAACGCGCCCGTCGAGATGATCGATTCTTCGATGAGCGGCGTGGCGGAGCGCGTTCGCGAACTGACGGATGGAAAGGGTGCCGACATCGTGTTCAACACCGTTGGCGATCCCTATTTTGAGGCAGCCCACAAATCGCTCGGCCTACGCGGGCGTCAGATCCTGATCGCCGCCATCGATCGCATCGTGCAGTTCAATATCCTCGAATTTTATCGCGGCCAGCACAGCTACTTTGGCATCGATACGCTGGGCCTTTCTTCGGTCGCGACGGGAGCGGTGCTTCGCGAGCTGGTGCCCGGCTTCCTCAACGGGCACCTCAAGCCGTTTGCGATCCGGCCAAACGCGATCTATCCGCTGGAGGACGCGAGGGCCGCATTTCTCGCCGTCGCAGGCTCCTCGCGCGACCGCATCATCCTGCGGCCTTAGGAAGGTGACGGTGCCGTCAGACTTCAACATCGTCGTCGGTGCAGGTCTGCTGATCGGGCTTGCCTATGGCATCGTCGGACTTCTGAGCGGCTTTTGTCTGTTAAGTAGCTTGCGCGGCTGGTGGGCGGAGGGCGACAGCCGCCTGATCCGGACCTTTGCGCTGGCGCTCGCGGTAGCGGTGATAGCGACGCAGTATCTCGCGGGATACGGCGCCGTCGATCTCGCCAAATCGATCTATCTCCAGCCGTCGTTCTCGGCGCCGCTGATGTTTGCCGGCGGCCTTTTGTTCGGCTACGGCATGGTGCTTGCGAACGGCTGTGGCTCGCGCGCGCTGGTGCTGCTCGGCCGGGGCAACCTGCGTTCGTTTGTCGTGGTGATCGTGCTCGGCATCACGGCGCAAATGACGCTGAGAGGCTTGATCGCGCCGGTGAGGATCGCGCTCTTTCAGGTATCGACAATCAAGCCGGCTTACCTTTCATTACCGGAATGTTTGAGGGCTTTCGGTGTCGGCGATATTTCCGCGAGGGTGGTTGTCGCTTTGGTGATCGCGGCCCTCCTGGTGACCTTTGCCTTCTCGCATGCACCGTTCCGGCGCGCGGGTGGGCAGATCGCTGCGGGAATTGCGGTGGGCTTGTTGGTGACAGCCGGCTGGTTTGCGACCGGCTATCTCGGTGCGGATGATTTCAACCCGGCGGCCGTCACTTCGCTCACCTTCATCGCTCCGGTCGCCGATACCGTGCAATATGCGATGCTGTCGACAGGGCTTGCGCTCAATTTCGGCATCGCCATGGTCTTTGGCGTGTTCGCCGGCAGCTTGCTCACGGCGCTGGTCACGCGCCGCTTCCGGCTGGAAGGTTATACCTCGCCACAGCACATGCTCCGTTCGATCGGTGGCGCAGCGCTGATGGGATCGGGAGGCGCGATGGCGCTGGGCTGCTCGATCGGGCAGGGCCTGACCGGGATTTCGACACTGGCGCTTTCTTCCTTTGTGGCGGTCGCCGGAATCCTGCTGGGCACGGCTGCGGGTTTGCGCGGTGCGATCCGCGTTCCGCCACTGGAAGCGCCAAACGTCCCGCGCTAAACGCCGTCAGTCCGCCGCGCGGGTCACGATGTGAATCTCCGATGTCAGGGTGCGATGCACCGGGCATTTGTCGGCGATTTCCATCAGCTTCTGACGCTGCTCGGAGCTCAACGCGCCTTCCATCGCAATGACCCGCTCGATCTGGTCGAGCATGCCGTCCCGGGTTTCACACTCCGCGCAATCCTGCGCATAAATCTTGCTGTGCCTCAGCGTCACCGTGGTTCGTGTCAGCGGCAACGATTTGCGGTCGGCGTAAAGCCGCATGGTCATCGAGGTGCAAGCGCCAAGGCCCGCAAGCACGAAGTCATAGGGTGAAAGCCCGGTGTCGTCGCCGCCGGCGGCTTTGGGCTCGTCGGCGAGCAAGCGATGCGGCCCGGCCGAAACGGATTGCTGGAATTTGCTGTTGCCGGTCTCTTGGACCACCACATTGCGGGGGGCATCGCCGAGATCAACCGCTTCCTCAGGCGCCGCGGCATCGAGATAGCGAGAGGCCCAGGCGGCGATTACATCGGCGACATAGGCCGAATCTCTGCGGTTGCTCAGCAAGTGGTCGGCGCCCGCCAGCGACACAAAGCTTTTGGGGTGCTTGGCGGTCACGAAGATGCGGGTGGCATTGTCGATGCCGACGGTGTCGTCGGTCGGTGCATGCATGACCAGCAGCGCCTTGTGCAATCCGGCGATATGGGCCATCAGCCCATGTTCGGCGATGTCGTCGAGGAATTCGCGCTTGATGGTGAAGGGACGGCCGGCTAGGGATACTTCCGCCTGGCCGTCTTTGCGGATTTTCTCGATTGAATCGGCAAACTGGCCCATGACGTGGGTTGGATCGGACGGAGCGGCGATGGTCACGACCGCATTCGCCTCGAGAATCTGGCTCGCCGCCGCGAGTACTGCCGCGCCACCGAGGCTATGGCCGATCAGAAGCGCGGGTGCCTCGAAGGTTTTGCGCAAGTGATCGGCGGCGCGCACGAGATCGGCAACGTTGGAGGAGAACGTCGAATTGGCGAAATCGCCTTCGCTGGAGCCAAGGCCCGTGAAGTCGAACCGCAGGACCGCGATGCCTTTCGCCGAGAGTGCCACCGCGATCCGCTTGGCCGCCAGCACGTCCTTGCCGCATGTAAAGCAATGCGCGAACAGCGCGTAGGCGCGAGCGGGTCCGTTCGGGGTGTCGAGTGCGGCGGCCAGTTGCTGGCCCTCCGAACCCTCAAATTGAAATCGTTCGGTGGGCACGGATCGTCCTCCAGGTCTTAGGCCGCCTATGACGGCGATGCATCGTTATTCGTGACGATGCATCGCGGATTCATGCTTGGTATCCCGCATCGTCGCGTAAATGATCAGCGACAGGAAGATAATGCCGGACAGGTAATAGTAGAACCATTCCTCGTGCCCGAAGCTCTTGAAATAGAGCGCGACGGCCGGCGCGGTGCCGCCGAAGATCGAGACCGTGATCGAGTAGGGCAGGCCGACGCCGAGTGCGCGAATTTTGGTCGGAAACAGCTCTGCCTTTACCACAGCGTTGATCGAGGTGTAACCGGCCACGAATATCCAGGCCGCGCAGATCAGCAGGAACGCCATCAACGGTGATTTGCTTTCCTTCAGTTCGGTCAGGATCGGCACGGTGGCAAGCGTTCCGACGACGCCGAAAAAGATCAGAACTGGCTTGCGGCCAATCCGGTCCGATATTGCGCCATAGATCGGTTGCAGGATGGTCGCAAAGATCAGCGATCCGAAGATCACCAGGGTGGTCTGATCCTCGGTGAGGCCGACCGACAGTTTGACGAAGGTCTGCATGTAGGTGGTGAAGGTATAGAAGGCGGCGGTGCCGCCGGCGGTCAGTCCAACCACCAGCAACAGCTCACGGGGATATTGTAGCAGGCCGAGGATCGAGCCGGTTGGCCGTACGACCTTTTTGGCTTCCTCAAAAGCCGCGGTCTCATGCAAATTGCGCCGCATCACCGCGGCAATAATCGCAAGCATCGCGCCGATCACGAAAGGTATCCGCCAGCCCCAGGCCTTCAATTCCTCGGGCGTCAGGAAAACCTTTTGCAGCAGCAACAAGACGATGATTGCGGTGAGTTGCCCGCCGATCAGCGTGACGTATTGAAAGCTCGAGTAGAAACCGCGGTGCTTGGCGCCGGCGACTTCGCTGAGATAGGTCGCGCTGGCGCCATATTCGCCGCCAAGGCTCAAGCCTTCGATGACGCGCGCCAACGCCAGGATCGCGGGCGCGGCGAGACCGATCGTGGCGTAGGTCGGCGTGACCGCGATGATCAGCGATCCAAAGCACATGCAGACGACCGATAGTGTCAGCGACAACCGTCGGCCGCTATGGTCGGCGATATAGCCAAACAGCCAGCCGCCGAGCGGGCGCACCAGAAAGGTAGCGGCAAACAGCACGGCCGCGTTGAGCTGCTGCACCACCGGATCGCTGTTCGGGAAGAAGGCCGGCGCGAAATACAATGCGAACGCAGTATAGGCGTAAAAATCGTACCACTCGACGAGATTGCCGACGGAGCCGATAAAGATGTCCTTCACCCGCCGTTCGACGTCATGAATATCGAGATGGTCATCCGCGCTCGCGCTTATGGCTTGCTCCGTCACTTTGGCTCCCCGGAAGTTTTGAAAATAAGCGAAAACGTTTGCTCAGCCGGCCTTTCCGAACAGCATCGGAAGTTGCCGCGGTCCGCGCACCGTGCCTTCCGACCATGCGACCTTGCCGGCGGGGTCGAGCCTGAAATCGGGAATGCGCTTGAGCCATTGCGCGATCGCAACCGTCATTTCCATGCGCGCGAGATTTGAACCGACGCAACGGTGAATCCCCAATCCAAATGCCGCGTGCGGGTTCTGCTTGCGGTCGATCACGACCTTGTCGGCGTCCGGAAACACGGCGGGATCGCGGTTGGCGGCCGGAAACGACAGCAGCACCATGTTGCCCGGCTTGATCGGGCAGCCGCCGATTTCAGTCTCCTTCACGACCTCGCGCGCCATGGTCACGGGCGCAAAGGCGCGCAGGAATTCCTCGATGGCGGTTGGCATCAGTTCCGGCTCCGCGATCAAACGCTCGCGGTCACTGGGTGTCTTCGCAAGATGCCAGAGCGCCGAGCCGATCGCACTCCAGGTTGTGTCGATGCCGGCGATCAACAAAAGGCGCAATGAGCCCTGCACGTGCGCGTCCGACAGCGGCTGGCCGTCCTTGTCTCGCGCATTCATCAGCGTCGAGATCAGGTCGTTTGTCGGGTGCTTCCTGCGATGCTCGATGTGGTCGGCAAAATAGACCGACATTTCCTGGATCGCCTTCGCCAGGATACTTTGATCCTTGATGCCGAGCTCCAGTATTTCGTGGATCCATTTGATGAAGCGATCGCTGTCCGTCTCCGGAATGCCGAGCATATGGGCGATCGCGCGCACCGGAATATGCTTGCTGTAGCGCGCGGCGACGTCGCATCCGTCTTGTTCGATGAACCCGTCGATCAATTCATTGCAGATCGAGCGAACCTTCTGCTCCAGCTTCTTGACGGCATCCGGCGTAAAGAGAGGCAGGAGTAACTGCTTGGCAGGTTTATGCTCGGGCGGATCGGATGTAATGGGCGGCGAGGGAATGACGTCTGGCCTCACGTCGCGGACGACAACCCGGCGCGAAGAGAAGTGCTCGGTGTCGTAGGCAATCTGTTTCACCGCCTCGAAGGTGGTCGGCAGGTAGCAGCCGAGGAAACGCTCGGTATGGACCACCGGGCTTGTGGCGCGCAGTTCGTCCCATATCGCATACGGATTCTCCGTCCAGTGCGGATCGGTATGGTCGAAATCGTGAAACCAATCGGTAACGGGGGCATGATTGGACATCGGACAATTCCTCTCGATCGGTCGGCCGACTGGGCCAGCGAACAGGTCTATTCCTCGATGACTTCGATCGCGATTTCCGGACAATTGGACTGCGCAAGCCAGGCTTTGTCCGCCAATCCTTCGGGGACGATGCCGTCGCCGACCTCATGCGCGTTACCGTAAGTATCGAGCTCGAACAGTTCAGGCGCGAGCGACTTGCAGCGGGCATGCCCCTGGCATTTGTCCTGGTCGACGCGAATTCTCAGCTTTCCCGACATTCGGGTGTCCTCCCGCCGTTGCGCCTACCAAACGGCGCACTCGTTCTTGTCTTTCGGAGATTATAGCGGGCTATGGGCGCTTCACCAGCGCCCAAATCGCAGATTCACTGCATGAATTTTCCGTGTGCAGAATTTACCGCGATGCGGGTCTGGGGTCGATCGGCGTGGTGCCGCGCAAGCCCAGAATATCCTCCAACACCCTGGCGCCGGCGAGCAGTTGGGCCTCGCCGCGCGGCGCTGCGACCATCTGCAAGCCAACCGGCAAGCCGGATGCTGCAAATCCGCACGGCAAGGACAATGCAGGGCAGCAGGCAAGCGTAATGGCATAGACGATGCCGAGCCATTCGACATAGTTGTCGAATGTCTTGCCGGCGCATTCGGCGACAAAGCGATTCTCGATCGGGAATGGCGCCACGATGGTGGCCGGCGTCAGCAGCAGGTCGTAGGTCTTGAAGAATTCGAGCGTGCGCGCGGCCATCGCGAGGCGTTGGGCTTCTGCACGTTCAAGCTGCTCGACGGAAAGCTTCAAGCCTTCCTCGATGTTCCAGATCACTTCCGGCTTGAGGTATTCGCGTTTGCTGCGCAACAGCGCGGCCTTGGTAATCGCAAAGTCAAACGCGCGCAGCACGTGAAAACATTCATGGGCTTCGCGCAGATCGGGATGGGCTTCCTCGACGATGACGCCGGCCTCGGCGAAACGAGAAGCCGCCTTTCGGGTGATGGCGGCGACCTCGGGATCGACCGGAGTGATGCCGAGATCGGGTGAATAGGCGACACGTTTGGGAGGCTTGCCGGAACGCGCGGCAGACAGAAACGATGTCGGCAGGCGGGGCAGGGATAAGGGATCGGCGGGGTGCTCGCCGCTCATGGCGTCGAGCAAGAGTGCGATATCCTCGACATTGCGCGCCATCGGCCCGTGAACGGTCAGGTTACGATCGATCTTGAAGGCCGGACTATGCGGCACGCGGCCGATGCTCGGGCGCAAGCCGACCACGCCGCAGAAGCTTGCCGGATTGCGCAGCGAGCCGCCCATATCGGTGCCGTGGGCGAGCCAAGCCATGCCGGTCGCAAGCGCGACCGCCGCACCGCCGGAGGAGCCGGAAGCGGAGCGCGAAGTGTCCCACGGATTGCGCGTCGCGCCGAAGACCTCGTTGAACGTATGAGCGCCGGCGCCGAATTCCGGCGTGTTGGATTTGGCGTAAACGACGCCGCCGTTGCTTTCGAGCAGTTCGACCACGATGTCGGAGTGGGCGGCGATGGTGTTCTTGTAGATCGGCGAGCCCTGCGTGGTCTTGACGTCGGCGACGTTGGTGAGATCCTTGATCGGGACCGGCATGCCGGCAAGCAGGCCGCGCTCGCCGGCCGGTTTCCGCATCAGCGCTTTGGCGTGCGTGCGCGCCCGGTCGAAGCAGAGGGTCGGCAGGGCGTTCGTCTTGCCGTCCACCTCGGCGATCCGGTTCTCCAATGCATCCAGCAGGTCCAGCGGCGTGATGTCGCCGGAATTGAGCCGATCGACAATCTCACATGCTGTTGATCGTATGAGTACCTGATCCGATGACATGCCCTTATCCCCAACGATCCGCTATTTTCCTGCCAGATTGTCTAACCCTGTAAAACGTCTTACGACAAGATGGAAACGTGAGGCAGATATCAGGAGAAACGACATGACCACGCCATTCGACGCGCCGGATTGGCGCAGCCTGAGCCAGGAGGCGCTCGACAGCGGCCTGAACAATTCTGCCGCGGTCGCCGGCAGCGGGAGCATGGTCGAAGGCTGGGAGAAGCTTTCGGCAGAAATGCGGGCGCGGCATGGCTCGCATCTCAACCTTCAATACGGCCCGCGCGAACGCAACCGCGTCGACTTTCTCAAAGCGGGGTCGAATGCGCCGACCTTGCTCTTTATCCATGGCGGCTACTGGCAGATGCGCTCGAAAGACGCCTTTACGCGGTTCGCCGCCGGCCCAATGGCGCACGGCATCAACGTCGCGTTGATCGGCTATACGCTTGCGCCTGACGCGACGCTCGAGCAGATTGTCGCGGAAATTCACACCGGCATCGATTATCTCGCCGGGCGCCTGCCCGAGTTCGGCGCCGACCCCAAGCGGCTGGTGGCTTCCGGCTGGTCGGCCGGCGGCCATCTGACCGCAATGGCGATGATGAACCCGCACATCAGGGGCGGCGTGGCGATCAGCGGCATCTACGATCTCGAGCCGATCCGCCACTCGTACCTCAACGTCAAGCTCGGGCTCGACGAGGCGATGTCCAAACGCAACTCGCCGATGCTGCTGACGCATGCGATCAAGCCGATGGCGCTGACGGTCGGTGGCGCCGAGTTGCCGCTGCTGCGCCAACAGACCGCCGACTTTGCGGCCTACCGCGTCAAATGTGGCTTGCCGGTCACTTACGAAGAGATTCCCGGCGCTAACCATTTCACGGTCATGGATGAAATGGCGCAGCCTGAAGGACGCATTACAATGATGATCCGTCAGCTGTTGCAACGAGTCTGAACCTATTTTTCAAACCACCGTCGCGGCGATGAGATTAGCCGCCGATGGCTCGCTTTCGATGCTCCAGAGCAATCGCAGCAACTTGTCGACGCGATCGGAGGAGAGATGCTTTTGTGCCATCAGGCGGAACTTCTCTTCCATCTCGGCATCGGTCATCGGATTTTTGAAATGCCCGCGGTGATATTCGACGCGGGTGGTTTTGCGCGCCCCTGACTTCAGCACGACTTCCATCTCGCAAAGATTGAACTCGTTCTCGGTGCGGTCGGCTTCCTCCGACGGCAGGACTTTAATGCGGCTCACGAGGTCGAGCAGGCGGGCGTCGTGCAGATAGGGATCCTCGTAATATTCCGGCGTGATGGTGCCATGCATGAGCACGACGCCCGCCGCATAGGGAATGCTGTGATCGGCGGTTTCGTGCGTCTGTGGTTTCCACTTGTCGGGACCATCGGCCATGATCTTGATCGCGGAATGCGAGACGCGAATATTGACCTCCTGGATATCGTCCGAGTTCTTGAACGACGGCCGCGCTTCCACGGCGGCCTGCGCGACGGTCTGGGAGAACTGGCCGAGCGGAAAGCGTTTGGTGAAAGCCCGGCGGATGCCGAACGGCTCGCCGAGCTGCGGCGGCCCGACCGGGTTCTTGCCGATCACCTTGAAGAAACCATACGTGCCCTCGAAGACCTTGCCCGGGCCGGTCATGCCGTTTTGTGCGAGCTGCAGTGCAAAGATCGCCTTGCGGCAGGCGTCGGCCGCCGCAAAGGCCTTCCAGTTGGACAGCGCATCGGAGCGGCCCTGGCGCGTTGCGGTGTTGCCGCCGACGGTGATGCCGATCGCATGAACCAGCTGCTCCGGCGCTAGCCCCATCAGCCGGCCCGCGCCGACCACGGCCGCCATTCCGGTGATGGTCGAATGGTCGATGCCGTTGCCGAGATAATCGAAGATGTCGGCGATCTTGCAGAACACTTCATAGGCGAGCACGGTCGCGGTGATGAGATCGCGGCCGCTGCGTCCGTTCAGCTCGGCCGCCGTCAGCAGCGCTGCGATCGTGTCGCTTGGGTGGCCCGCACCATGGGTGAAGCTGACAAAGGCGTCGTTGAAATCGAGATAGCGGATCATCACGCCGTCGGCGAAAACGGCAAGGTCGGGGCTCGTCTCGATGCCGCTGATCAGGACGGTCGCGGGTTGTCTGGCGCTGACGTCGCCGGCGAGCTTGATCGCGATCTTGCTTGGTCCCGCATCGTAGCCGCCATAGGCGCAGCCGATCGTGTCGAGGATGGCGCGCTTGGCGAGCCGCACCACCTCATCGGGGAGATCCTCATATTTCAGGTTCGCCGCATAGCGGGCCAGCGTCTCCGCGAGCGGCGCCTGGCCGTTCGCGGCCGCCGAGAGAGGTTTATCCTGCGCGGCGACGGAAAACGCCGGCGCGCCTACTGCCAGACCAGCCACTGTTTTCAGGAAACCACGGCGCGTGTCGTCAGGGGCATGGCGGGCAGACATCGAAACTACCCCCAGCCCGCCGCGATGCCGCCGTCGACGGTAAAGATCACGCCTGAAGTATAGGCGGAGCGGTCGGAGGCGAGGAAGGCCATCAGGTCGCCGATCTCGCGCGCGTGCGCGGGACGGCCGAGTGGCAAGCCCTTCTGGAATTCCTTGTAACGGTTTTCATCGCCGAACTGGTTCTTGGCGCGGGTCTTCAAAAGCGTGACGTGTCGGTCGGTGCCGACCGGACCGGGGTTGATCCCGACGACGCGGATGTTGTCGGCGAGGCTCTTGCTGCCGAGCGCGCGCGTGAAAGACATGATCGCGGCGTTGCCGGTCGAGCCGCAGATATAGTTGGCATCGAACTTCTCGCCGGCGACCCCGATATCGTTGACGATGACGCCGCCACCGCGCGCCTTCATCTGCGCATAGATCGCCCGGGTGATGTTGATATAGCCGAACACCTTCAGCTCCCAGGCATGGCGCCAGGTCGGCTCATCGATCTTGTCGATCGAGCCGCCGGGGATGTCGCCGGCATTGTTGACGAGGATGTCGATGTCGACTGCTTCTTTCACGAGCCGCGTGATGTCTTCCGGCTTGCGCAGGTCCGTCACAATGGTGGCGGCGTCGATCTGATGCGCCGAGCGCAGGCGCTCGGCCACCGCTTTAAGCTGATCGCCGCTGCGGGCGGCGAGCAGCAGATGAGCGCCTTCCTCGGCAAAGGCTTCGGCCGCGGCCGCGCCAATGCCCTTGGAGGCGCCGGTGATCAGGACGCGTTTGCCGCGCAGATGAAGATCCATGGGATTGCTCGCTTGATGAGGAATATCTGAAGGCGTGAGGCGGATTTTCACTTAGGCCGCCTCTACCGAGGCGGTCAATCTTGCACTGCACTGTTGCGCGGGGGCAGAGTTTGGTCCATTGCAATCCCGCTACAAATTGACTTACCAGACCGACTTTGGCGCCTTGAAGGAATTTGTCGATGAGCAACGCAAAAAAGCAATACCGGATCGCAGTCATTCCCGGCGACGGGATCGGCAAGGAAGTGATGCCGGAGGGCCTGCGCGTCATCGAGACGGCGGCGAAAAAGCACGGCGTGGCGGTGCATTTCGATCATTTCGATTTTGCTTCCTACGACTATTACGAAAAGCACGGCCAGATGATGCCGGACGACTGGAAGGACAGGATCGGCAAACACGACGCGATCTATTTCGGCGCCGTGGGCTGGCCCGCGAAAATTCCCGATCACGTTTCCTTGTGGGGCTCTCTGATCAAGTTCCGCAGAGAGTTCGATCAGTACGCGAATTTGCGCCCGGTGCGGCTGATGCCCGGCGTGCTGTCGCCGCTCGCGGGCAGGAAGCCCGGCGATATCGACTTCTGGGTGGTACGGGAAAACACCGAAGGCGAATACTCATCCGTGGGCGGGCGGATGTTCCCGGACACCGACCGCGAATTCGTCACCCAGCAGACGGTGATGACGCGCATCGGCGTCGATCGCATTCTGAAGTTCGCGTTCGAACTCGCCCAATCGCGGCCGAAGAAGCACCTGACCTCGGCGACCAAATCCAACGGCATCTCGATCACGATGCCTTATTGGGACGAGCGCGTGGAAGCGATGGCCAAGAACTATCCCAAGGTGAAGTGGGACAAGTACCACATCGATATCCTGACCGCGAATTTCGTGCTGCATCCCGACTGGTTCGACGTCGTGGTCGGCTCAAACCTGTTCGGTGATATCCTCAGCGATTTGGGACCGGCCTGCACCGGCACGATCGGCATCGCGCCCTCCGGCAACATCAATCCCGAAGGCCATTTCCCGTCCGTGTTCGAGCCGGTGCACGGCTCGGCGCCTGACATTGCGGGGCAGGGCATCGCCAATCCGATCGGCATGATCTGGTCGGGGGCAATGATGCTGGAGCATCTCGGCGAGAAGCAGGCTGCGGATGCCATTGTCGGTGCGATCGAGCGCACGCTCGGCGAGCGCACGCTGCGCACCCGCGATCTCGGCGGCAATGCCGACACCACGGCGTGCGGCAAGGCGGTCGCGGAGATGGTGGAGTAGGAGCTTCCGCAGGGGATCTTACTGGACGGTGATTTTTCCGACCATCTGCGGATGCAGGCTACAGAAATAGTTGAACGTGCCGGCGCTGCTGAAGGTGAAGGAAAACGCATCGTTGGTATCGAGCGTTTTCGATCGGAAGGATTTATTTTTATCGACCACTGTGTGCGGGACATCGTCGTGATTGAACCATTTGACCGTCGTTCCGACTGGGACCGTCAGTTCTTTCGGCGCGAATTCGAGACTGTCGATGGTCACGGTATTGGCCTCTTCTGCTGTGACGGCACCGAACGCCAGTGCCGCACCAACGAATGGGCCCAATACTATTGCGCAGACCATGGCGCGAGGGGGAACAAATCGGTTTGCTACGAAGTGAAGACGGCTAGTCGGATATTTCATGGAATCTCCAATCGGATCGGCATCGGCTGCAAGCGTTGATGCCAAGACTGATACAGAGACGCGATGGGCTTCCTCTTTATTCCGAAAACATCATTTCGTGATCCGGGAATAACGACAAAATGTTCGCCGCACCAGGAGTTCGAGCGTGCCGCGCGCTCGCGGAGCCTGTCATCGGGCGCGCATGCGCGCGACCCGTTGGCTTGGCTTGGCCGGACGGACGGCCAGGCTTATGCCCTTGCAATCCGCCGGCAGTGTTCCCATGCGGCGTGGATCAGGTTTTCGCTTGCCTGGGGCGTGCGGAACGCCGAGTGCGCCGACAGCGTCACGTTGGGTATTTTCGTCAACGCATGACCCGCCGGCAGCGGCTCGGTGTTGAAGACGTCGAGGCCGGCATGGCGGATATGGCATCGCTCCAGTGCCTCGATCATCGCGGCCTCATCGACCATGGCCGCGCGTGCGGTGTTGACAAGGATGACGCCCGGTTTCATCGCATTGATGCGCTCGCGCGACAGAAAACCGCGGGTCTCATCGTTGAGCAGAAGATGCAGCGAGACAACCTGGCTCTGCGCCAGCAACGCATCAAGCGAAACGAATTCGACGCCTGCAAACTGCTTGGGCGAGCGGTTCCAGGCGATCACCTTCATGCCGCTGCCGAGCGCGATACGCGCCACTTCTGTTGCAATCCCGCCAAAGCCGATCAGGCCGAGGGTCTTGCCGGTGAGCTGCATGCCGTCGTCCCGCAGCCAGTTGCCGGCGCGCATTTCGCGGTCCATTTTCGCAATTCCGCGCGCCGCCGCCCACATCAGCGCGATCGCGCATTCGGCGACCGCGGTGTCGCCATAGCCCTTGATCAGATGAACTTCGATGCCGAGCTCGGCGAGTTCTTCCGGGTTCATGTAACTTCGCGCGCCGGTCCCCAGGAAGACAACGTGCTTCAGACCTTTGCAGTGTCGTGCGATGTCGGTGGGCAGCGCGGTGTGGTCGATGACGACGATCTCGGCGCCGTCGAGCAGGGCGGGAATTTGTTCTGATGTGATGTCGGCATTTCGGTTGACGTGCACGGCAGGATCGCCGGATTTGTTTTGCCGCTCGAAAATATCCGCCAGCGACTTGTTCGCATCGACAAAAACCCCGCGCACGAAAATCTCCCTGTTTATTGTTCTGTGGCGCTCATGAAGCGACGCCGGCCAGCGCCAGCACCGTGTGCATCAAGACGTTGGCGCCCGCGGTGCAGTCGGCTTGTGTCGCATCCTCAAGCTCGTTGTGGCTGACGCCGTCCTTGCAGGGCACGAATACCATGGCGGCAGGAAGTTTCGTATTGAGATTGCAGGCGTCGTGACCTGCGCCGGAGGTGATGCGGCGGTGCGAGAAGCCAAGTTTCCTGGCGGCGCTTTCCACCGCATCGACCAGTTTGGGATCGAAATGGGTCGGCGGCTTGCGCCAGATCAGGTCGAGCGTGACTTCGACCTTGCGCCGCGCCGAAATGTCCTTCGCCGCGGCACGTAAGTCAGTATCCAGCGCATCCATGATTGCGGCGTCCGCGCTGCGGCAATCGACGGTGAAGGCGATCTCGCCGGGAATGACGTTGCGAGAGGGATTGGCGATGACGGCCTCGCCAATGGTGCCGACTGCGTTTGGGCCGTGCTTTTTGGCGATGGCTTCCATGGCCAGCACGATCTCCGACAATGTTGCGAGCGCATCGCGGCGGAGCCGCATCGGCGTCGAGCCGGCGTGGCTTTCGAAGCCCGTGATCTTGCCGTCGTACCACAATATGCCCTGGCCGGAATCGACCACGCCGATGGTCTTGCCCTCGGCTTCCAGGATCGGGCCCTGTTCGATGTGCAGTTCGACAAAGCCGGAGAATTTCTGAAAGCCGACGGGCTTGTCGCCGCGATAACCGATGCTACCGAGCGCTTGGGCAACGGTGACACCATCCGCATCCTTGCGCGACAGGATGTCGTCGGTGGTGAAATCGCCGACATAGGCGGCCGAAGCCATCATGGCTGGCGCGAAGCGTGAGCCCTCTTCGTTGGTCCAGTTGGCGATGCAGATGGGAATTTCGGTCTCGATCCCGGCATCGTTGAGGGTGCGGACGACTTCAAGCGCCGCCAGCGCGCCGAGCACGCCGTCGAACTTGCCGCCGGTCGGTTGCGTATCGAGATGCGAGCCGAGCCCGATCGGCGGTTTCGACATGTCGCGGCCCTTGCGTAAGGCAAACATCGAGCCCAGCGTATCGACATGCACCTCAAGGCCGGCGGCTTCGCACGCGCTTCGGAACCAGTCGCGCACCTTCTTGTCCTCGGCCCCCAGCGTCAGCCGACGCACGCCGCCTTTTGGCGTGGCGCCGAATTTCGCGGTTTCGTGAATCGTGCTCCAGAGCCGGGCGGAGTCGATTTGCAGATTGGATGCGAGTGATGTCATGAGGCTTTCCGACGATAGGGGTACACGCAGATTTCAATGGCGCGCCCGACGTGGCGCGTCAACAACAGGGACGTCAACGTCAGCGGGGCCGCCTTGCGCAATCTTCGCGGCAAGATCGGCAACACGCTCGACCGCCAGCATGTCGGGCGCTTCCAGCCAGCTCGCCGAGAAGGTCAGCGGCGGGATTTTGAGGTCGGTCGAAAGAAGCTGTAGCCGGCCGTCGGCCAGTTCGTTTTCGACTATCGAGGTCGGGATGACGGCAATGCCAAGCCCCTCGATTGCCATATGGATGACGGTTGCGAGCGAGGCAGAGGCGTGCAGCCGGATCGCCGGCAGCCCGGGCCGATTGAACAGCGAACGTACAATCTCGTATGGCTGCGACCTGCGCGGAAAGGTGATGATCGGAAACTTCGCGAGATCCTGCACCTTGAGGGCCTGGTCGCCGAGACCGAGCGAAGGGCTGGCAAGAACGCCGACAGGGTAGTCGCACAGCACGCGGTTACGCACCCCGGGGGCCGATAGCGGCCCAACCAAAAAGGCGAGATCGATTTCCTGGGCCAGCAGGCGTGCGCTCAAATCGGGCGTGATGTCGACCTCGATCTCCAGCGTCAGATTGGGGTGGGCGGTGTTGACGCTCTTGATCAGGTGCGGCAGCCAGGTGTGCACGATGGTTTCGGCGACGCCCAGCCGCAGCACGCCGCGCATCGCCGAGCGGTCGCCCACCTCCGCCATCATCTCGGCGCGCAGCGAGATCAGCCTCTCCGCATAGACCATCAACTGCCGGCCGCTCGGCGTCGGCGAGACGACGCGATGATCGCGGTTCAACAGCTTCACGCCCATCTCGCGCTCAAGCTGGGCGATCCGCTGCGAAATCGCCGGCTGAGTGGTGTTGAGGCGTTGGCCGGCGCCGCGAAAACTGCCGAGCGTCACCACCCACAGGAAGGTCTCGATCGACTTGAAGTCCACCATCTCGTGTTCCGATGTGATAAGATAGAATTATCCAAACTGATTAGAAAGTAAGATTAGACTTTATAGTACGTGTGGGTTTCACTGATGTCGAGATCCTAGGCGGGACGACGTCATGACCATTTCTGCGGCAATGCATCCAATCCGCGGGGACGAGGATTTGCTTCCGAGCCGGCAGGCGCGGCTCGCCTCTCGCGCCGGCATGGCAGGCTCCACGGCCGGCCTCGCCAACGGCTTCGTTCAGGGCAATCTCGCTATCCTGCCGGAAAAGCTCGCGGCGTCATTTCACCGCTTCTGCCAGCTCAATCCCAAGCCGTGTCCGATCATCGGCATGTCGGATGTCGGCGACCCCAGAATTCCCTCGCTCGGCATCGATCTCGATATCCGCACCGATGTGCCGCGCTATCGCATCTGGCGTGACGGCGAGGTGGTGGAGGAGCCGACCGATATCCTGGCGCATTGGCGCGACGATCTCGTTGCCTTCGTGATCGGCTGCTCGTTCTCGTTCGAAGAAGCGTTGATGGCCGATGGCCTGCCGATCCGCCATATCGAGCGCAAGGTTCGCGTGCCGATGTACCGCACCAACATCGCGTGCGCTTCCGCCGGGCCGTTTGCAGGCCCCATGGTGGTGTCGATGCGTCCCTTCAAGCCGGCGCAGGCGATCCGCGCCGTGCAGATCACCTCGCGCTTTCCCTCGGTGCATGGCGCGCCGATCCATCTCGGCGACCCGCATTCGATCGGCATCGCCGATATCGCGAGACCCGACTACGGCGATGCGGTACCGGTCGAGGCCGATGAGATCCCTGTGTTCTGGGCGTGCGGTGTCACGCCGCAGGCGGTCATTGCCGCGGCGAAACTGCCATTTGCTATCACCCACGCACCGGGCCTGATGCTGGTGACGGATTTGCGTAACAAGGACCTTGCCGTGCTTTAATGGGCAGCCCTTGAATGGGCAGCCCTGCCGATCTTTCAGGCTTTACGGCCGTCTTCAATCGTTTCATCGATAGCCGCCGACAGATGAGGAATTTTCAATGACCATCTCCCGCCGAAATGTATTGTTGGGCGCCACCGCGAGCGCTGCGCTGTTGCCGGTCGTGGCACGTGGGCAAACTTCCGAGGTCGTGATCGGAGTGATCTATCCGCTGTCGGGGGCGAGCGCCCAGATCGGCGTCGATGCGCAAAAGGCCTTTGAAACGGCGGCCGAGATCATCAACAAGAATTTCGATTTCGACTTGCCCTTGGCGCGCGGCGAGGGTTTGCCGGGTCTCAGTGGCGCCAAGGTGCGTCTCGTCTTCGCCGACCATCAGGCCGATCCGCAAAAAGGCCGCGCCGAAGCCGAACGCCTGATCACCCAGGAAAAAGTCTGCGCCGTCATCGGCACCTATCAAAGCTCCGTCGCCGTGACCGTCAG
>Ga0210394_10002987_pt1 | contig 22162 bp, 18 predicted proteins | sample IncBWC12MmetaG_FD_160121 | JGI IMG/M metagenome (GOLD analysis project Ga0210394, IMG submission 160121) | Forest soil microbial communities from Barre Woods Harvard Forest LTER site, Petersham, Massachusetts, United States - Inc-BW-C-12-M | ecosystem: Environmental > Terrestrial > Soil >... | reverse complement strand
AATGATCTGTTCTTCGGTGAACCTCTTAGTTTTCATCGTCTGCTCCTGGTGAAGCAGACTCTACTCCCGTTACGGACTAAGCTCGGGTTTCAGGTCGCTATCTCAACGTCCCTCCGTAATGGCCGCACTCTCGGTAGAAGGCATCTCGTTGTGGGAATAGCGCCTAAGCCGGCAGTGGTACGGACGGGCTGGAAGCGCCGTGCCACATTCGACCACTGCGCACTTCAACCCCGGTCGCTCGTGAGTCTGAATGGTCTAGCCGGTTATCTCGCTCGCCGCCTGGTGCGCAGAATCGATGGCCTTGTGCGCATAGGCCATCCACGCCGCATCCGTGCCGGCGAAATGAATCCGTCCCAATGGTGCAGCGCTCGCCTTCATCTCGCGCTCGGCCGAAAGGGCGTCTTCGTAGAGGGAGTTCGGCTCATAGGCGTAGCCATGCCCCCAGCGGTTAACGGTAATCGCGGCGATATCCCGATCTGCGTCGAAGCCGCCAGGACCGAGGATCCGGGTAAGCTCGTCACGTGCGTGCGACTCGAATTCCTCAAATCGGAGCGCATAGGCAAGAGCGCGACCGGCGCGCCAGGCGCTGCGCAGGTCCTTGATTGGCCCGTCGGGCCACGGCACGTGGACCAAGTGGAGAATGATCGGCTCCTCTGGGCGCGTCGGGCAGCGGTAGTCGCCGAGGCTCACCGGGTAGTCAAGTTTCAGGTTGCTGTAGAACCCGGCCGGGTTATTCACGTAATGAATTCCGCGATTGACCCACGCGTGCCAGTTGCGGATGGCGACGTTCACGTAGACGAGCGGCGCCTTGACTTGGTCCGCCAGCGCCTTGCGCTGCGCGGCGTGCAAGTCGGGACAGATGTAGGGGAGCATCGCCGAATAGCCGGCATACACCGCGCTGCCTGCGGAAACGCGCGTGAGTGTTTTGCCCCGCGAGTACAGCACGTCGACGCCACCCTGGTTGTTCGTGAGTGCGACCACCGTCGACGAGAGCCTCAGCCGCACGGGGTGCTCGGGCAGGTCGAGCCGGCTGTAGTCGAGGCGCGCGGTGACGATGTCATCCATGCTGCGACCGGCCGCTACACCGGGAATCATCGCGCGCACGAAGAGCCGCGCGAGCGAGGCGTTGCCGTCGGGGAAATGGTAGATGTAGGGATCGCCTTCTAGAATCCCAGCCTTTGGCACCTGCAAACCAAGCCCCTGGAATCCCGGGTATTCGCAGCCCCAGGCGAGCAGCGCCGGTACCGCCGTGCTCTTGCTCGCGAACAGGTCAAGCGTACGTCCGTCGAACATCGCGAGCGACCGCTCGTCGAGCCCGTAGTAGCGCTGCAGGTAGTCACGGTAGGAGGTGGTAGACAGCAGGCGTTCTTTCTCGGCAAGATTCTTTCCGTCCAGCACGTCGCGCGTGTCCGTGTACAGCGTCAGCAGGCGCGCTTTCTGCGCCGCGTCGATGGGACAGTCGGCGATGAAGGCCGCGGCTGGCCGGCCATTGTGCAGGTGCGCTGGCACGTCGCTCGGAAGCGAGCGCACCGGATCGCCGGTCACGAGCCGATCCACGCCATACACCTCGCGCGGAAAGAACAGACCCGACGAAAGACCAAGCCCCGGGTAGAGGTGAAGGTGAAAGGCTCTCTCTAGCCGGTCGAGGTCAACGCCAAGACTGGCGATGCATGCGCGCGCGATGTTCGTCCAGCGGGTCTTGGGCCCTTCCAACGATTCGCTCCCGCCATAGCCCAAGAGCAAGCGGCCATCGATGTTGAACTCGTTGCGGCGCGCGTGACCACCGAAGTCATCGTGGTTGTCGAGGATTAGGATACGAGTCTTCGGTCGTGCCTTGTGGAGATAGTGTGCGGTCGCGAGACCCCCGATGCCACCGCCGATCACAACTACGTCGTAGCGTTCGTCGACTGGCTGGCCGCCGAGGTCATAGTGCAGACCATCGCGTACGCCGTGTGCGACCGAGAAATCCTCAGGTCGGCTGCCGCCGTAGCCCGTGCGTGCGGGCGGATAGGGCGCGCTGGCCGGCTGGCCCACACTGGGCGCCGCGCCGGCGAGGATGGCGCAGGCGACGCCATCCAGAAAGTCTCGCCGCGTGATTCCCTCGCCCATAGTGCTCCCGGCTGGCGCAGCCTGTTTGTTCGACCGTCTGTGCATGCCGCGTCGTGGCGTGGACGATTGCGCCAAGATTACACGCGTGACGGAAGTTCGGGAAAGTGCCGTGCGCGCTCGCCCATCCTGCAGCAACGATTCGGATTCGTCGCCGATCGAAGCTCATGTGTTCTGGTAAGACGATGCTGTTGTGCCAATGAGCCGATCGGATGCGGGTCTGCCGTGCTGTAGGTGCCCAGCGGCGAGAAGTGCGAAAATTGTGGTACGGGAGGCCCGCGCGTTGGAAGTCAATGAGAATCTAGGATATTCATAGCCGATAATGCCCCGTCGGATCGCTTCCACCGGATGAGATGAGTGCGGCGTCTCCGCACCGTCATCAAAAGCGCCAGCGGTGCGCAGAGAAGGGCGACTATAAGGAGAAGAGCGTAGGGCTGTGCAAGCCTGTAGACGTGCGGATATAGCCCGCGTCAGTGCGATACGACGCCCAATAAGACATGAGCGCTGCCACCGCCCGGTGCTCCGGGAAAAAGGGTTGGTAGCGGGCGCGGGGCCTTGGCCCACATCGAAGTGAATTTACTCGAGGAGCCGGCGTCTCCGGCTGTCGTCGGATTGCGGATCCAGCCGAAGCAAGAAACTGGTAGCGGAGGGCCGCTTCGAGCTTTACAGCGATTACTCGATTTGGGTTCCGGTCGTGCCGGCGAGCACCGTTATGCAGCGATGAAACATTTTGCAACGCCTTGCATCCGTCTTGACGTATCACTCTGCGCTCGGCGAAACATCCACAATGCACCAACGCTGCGGTCACGGTGACCTGTAATCTGATGCGCGGAGAACTCTAAGTTGACTCGCGGAGAGCAGCGATCCGGGTGACAACCTACTGGTCCGACGTCCTTTCCGTGCTCGCTCGCACCGCAGCATTTGGCGTTGACGTCCGTGCCGCTGCACCCAAGCCCGTGGTCCTGCCGACCGGGTACAATATTGCACTCCCCCACACCACAGAGTGACCGCTCTGTACGTGCGGGGCCTACCACGTCGTCGGAGCTAAGAGGTGACTTATGATGAGAACGTTTACTTTCGGCGTTGGCTCGATCGGCCTTGTCCTGCTGATATGCCTGGGATCCGCCGCTGTTGCCGCCGATTCGCCAATTGTGGCGAGCTCTAAGGACGTGAAGTGGGGTCCGGCACCGCCTATTCTGCCGAAGGGCGCGATGATGGCGGTGATGGCAGGCGACCCCGGAGCAGCGGGACTGGTCGCGGTTCGACTCAAGATACCCGCTGGCTACAAGATCCCCGCGCATTGGCATCCGACCGATGAGCAGGTCACGGTGCTCTCAGGGACGCTGGCGATCGGCATGGGCGACAAGCTCGATGAAACCAAAGGTGAGACGCTGCGGGCAGGGGGCTTCGGCGTCGCGCCAGCCCATATGAACCACTACGCATGGACCAAGACAGGCGCAGTCATCCAGATCAATCTCATGGGGCCGTTTGCGCTTACCTATGTGAATCCTGCGGACGATCCGACCAAGGTTGCCGCAAAGTGAACTGAGCCTCCGGCGCTGGAAAGTAGGACCGGCAGCCGCCGACCGCCCCACCGGAAAGAGGGTCGGATTATGTCACCTCACGGAATTTCACGCGCAATTGCTCGCGGCGCACGGCGCTGCCGGGCCTTCCCTGAGATTACATTGTCTGTGGCTGTGTGCAGTATGCTGGACACAGGGCCTGGGGATTATGTCGACCCGTGCGCCTAGCCGGGCAGCGCTCGCCAAACAAACGACAACGTTTCAGCGCGCTCTCAGTGAATCCGCTGTGCATCACCTGAGCACGAGTCGAATCCCTTGCAATGACCGGGCAACAAGAATAGCAACACCATGAAGCACCGCGATTGGCGCCAGCGAGCGCCGTCCGCGCGTGCCCGCCAACTTTCCGGGAAGCCAACTCGGGTAGGGGGTCTGCGCGCGTCCAGAGCCGTCGCGTTCAGTGCTCACGTTGGATGCGCGCGCATTCATTGTTTGAAACCAGTTGTGCCGAATCGAATCGGGATTAATATGACGCATCGGCCCGATCCTCCGGGCTCAACAATCAATCAAAGTTTCCTGAGGGAGCAATAACCATGAATAACTCGAGGGCAAAGATGCGCCTTGCGCTTCTTATCCTAGGCATGCTCGGTTCCACGCTTGCGTCCGTCGATCAGAGTCGAGCGCAAGCTTTGGGCGAGAAGAGGGATGTGCCGGATTGGGCTACGAGCGCCGCGAAGGTCGGAAGCGCCAATGACAGCCAGAGGGTGTCGATCGCGGTATTTCTCGGGTTCCGCAACGAGTCGGCGCTCAAAGAGATGGTCGCCGACGTGTCGAGCCCGAGCAGCGTTCGATACGGCCAGCACCTCACTCCGGCGCAGTTCCACGCGCAGTTCTCGCCGCCGGCGGCGGACGTGCAGCGCGTGCAGCGTACGCTTCAGAAGCTGGGTTTCCGCATCGACTACACGCCCACAAGCGGACTTTTCGTGCAGGCGAGCGGCACGGTGGCGCAGGTGAAGGCCGCCTTCGGAGTGACGCAGGATCTGTACTCGTATAACGGCAAGGTGCTGCGCTCTAACGCAGAGACGCCGCGGGTTCCAGCGGCGATCGCGGATGTGGTCAGCGTCGTCGCGGGGCTGGATGAGTCGGCGGTGCTACGCACGCCGCATCACATCGGCCTCGACGAGGCGGTTGCGACAGCTGCGAAACTGGCCGCAGCGGCATCCGCTGCGCAGTCCGCTTCAAGGTCCGCTTCACCGAACGCGCCGCCTCCGGTGCAGACCGGCATTCCATCGCCGGTGTGCAGCACGTACTGGAATGATCACAGCGGAACGCTGTCGACTGCCGCAGCGCCATACCCGGCGACGCTGCCCTGGCTCATTTGTGGCTACACGCCGCAACAGCTGCGCGCGGCGTACGGATCCGACTTAGTGAAGCAAGACGGGACGGGAGTGACGGTGGCCATCGTCGATATCTATGGATCACCCACGATCCAGGCCGACGCCAACCGCTATTCCAAGAATCATGGTTTGCCGCTGCTCACCTCCAAGAACTTCACGCAGATCCTGCCTGCGGGAATCTACGACGTGCCGGCCAGTGATCCCTGCGGACCGCAGGGCTGGTACGTAGAGGAGAGCCTGGACGTGGAAGCCGTGCATTCGATGGCACCGGGAGCCCACATCGTGTTTGCGGGAGATGTCTGCTCGGATCCGGCCAATGCACCGTTGTACTCGCTCATCGATGAGCACACCGCGGATATCGTGACCAACAGCTATGGCTACAACGGCGAGAACGTGCCGTCGTGGTTCATCACGGTCGAAACGTTCTTTTTCGAGCAGGCGGCAGCCGAAGGCATGAGCATCCTGTTCTCGACCGGCGATAGTGGAGATCTGGCCGCGATCAATGGCATCGCCTCCGGCAGCTGGGATGCGACCAGTCCCTGGGTCACCGCCGTCGGCGGAACGAGCCTTGCCCTCCTCGATAGCAAAGGCGAGAAGGAGGAATGGGGCTGGGGCACGTATCGTGTACTCATGGCCAACGCGACCGTTCCCGCAAACGGTAAGCAGATCATGACCACGGGTCCTGAGCTGCCGTTCGCGTTCTATGCCGGTGGCGGCGGCGGGCCGAGCCTCATCGAGCTGGCGCCCTCATACCAGGTGGACGTGCCTTACAGTCTGTCGGGCTACACATACCTGGCGAACGGGAAACGCGTCGCGCTCGGTGCGGCCTATCGAGTCAATCCGGACGTCTCGATGGCTGGTGATCCGTACACCGGCTTCATGTACGGCGAGACGTACACGATCGCCAATCCGCCGACGATCGATAAGGGCTGCGTGAAACTGTCCAGCACCACGGAGTATTGCGAAGGCAGCATCGGGGGGACGAGTCTGTCATCGCCACTGTTCGCCGGAGTGCTGGCGCTCGTCAATCAGGCGCGCTTCGAACTCGGCAGACCATCGGTCGGATTCGTGAACCCGGCGCTGTACGCTGTTGCCGCCATCGGCGGCACGGGACCGGGATCGCCCATCGTCGACGTGAAGGCACCGAAATCACCGACGGCCGTATTGCGAGGTTACATTTCCAACCCCCACGAGTTGCGTGTCGTCACGATGAACTCGACGTTGGACGGCAAGACCGTCATCGAGGGAGTCGATACCTCGCTGCGCACAACCCCGGGGTACGACAACGTCACGGGCCTCGGAACGCCTTGGGTCCCGGCTCTGATCGACTCGCTCTTGTTCTACTGAACCTGCGCCTTATCGGCCCGGACCCCCTGGGGGTCCGGGCCGCGGTAGGGCTTTGCAATGAAATTCGTCGGTCCCCGGCTTAACCCGGCGCTCCGGCCTCTGCGAAGGTCGTCAGTGGGTCCATCCGGCGGCGCCATCTGACGGACCCAGCACGAGCTTTCTCACTTCGAGCGTCGCCACTCCACGGTCACGCAGTACGCTTGCTTATTCGCCACACAAACCAATTCCGGCCCTCCGCCCATGACGATCGAGTCGGCGAGGCGGTAGAAACTCCATAGGGGATTCTGGTCTATGGGGCAATCGTCTTTCTGTGGAAAGCTTGTCTCAGTCTGACTGATACAAAAGCGCGCCGGTCCAAGAGCATCGATCATGCGGCTACGGGAAATCCCATTCAAGGACGAAACGTCCAGGCGAACACAGGGGGATACGAACTCCTTGTTTTTCTCCCCACTAATGGGAACCTCAACAAGGCACTGGCGGAGGGTCTGAAGCAACTCCTTGTGCGCAGCGTCGTTGTGATAGTTACCCGGCGTACTGCAACCAACTAGAAACGCAGCTACGGCGATAGGGGCTGCAAACAAGAATTGTGGATAACGCGAAATCACCGACTGATGATGCCATCACTGGCGGCGAGAATGAAATCTAAGCCGCTATCAGGTTGCAACCGCCCCCCGGTTTGCGCAGGGGCAGGGCGAATAAGCCTACTGGGCCGCCCGCACAAGGTGGCATAGCCCGGTGAGTCATCATCCTTCGGCAATACGGCGGATACGGTTGCGGCGTGGGCCCGCAAACGATGGCGGATGCGGGGATTTTCATATGCTTCCGCTGTTTGGCCGTTGTGCCCTGTTCGGTTGGTTGGAGCTAGTAGAGTTGTCGCAGACGCAGTAGGCTCCCCATTCTCAAGCGGAGAGAGACCAATGGCGATCAAACGTCCGACCAAGAGCCGGGGTACGCCGTCACGTAAGCCGGTGACCTCAGTTGCCGTGCGCCATGTCGACGTCAGGTCGAAGCCGCAGATGGTTCCAGGGCATCGTTACGTGGGGTGGTTGTGTAAAAACCGGTCATGCGGAGCCCTGATTGCCATTGCACTTCCACCAGCGGGAAGCAAAACGGCCGTGCCCGAATTCGACGATCAATTGACGGCGATCAAGTGCCCCCATTGTGGGGATGAAGACCTGTATCGCTGGAGCGCTCGGAGTGAACACGAATACACGCTGAAAAGCGCGGGAAACTAAACTCGGGCACGCAATCGAGCCCCTGGAGTTAATTGCTGACGTTGCTGCGGAAACGCGCCCAAGTTGGGTTCCACCCAACGGATGGGACCGCCGCGCCGCTTAGAGTGGATGGCAGAGTCCTGGATCTCGCGTTGCGTTCGCCAAACTTGCCATGAAGACACGAGGCCAGGCTGTCGCGGTCGCGCAGTGCGACCCGGCTGCAGATGCTCGAGACCTCGGTCGCGTTCCTGCGCGCCCACAATCCGCCCCAGCTATTAGCGACGACCCCTATGGCCTGTCGCTCAGAGCGCAGGGCGCATACGAAAGTTGGTAGCGAGGGCGTGATATGCGCTGTTCCTACCGTCTTGTGTAGCGTCCGCGTGAAGTAGCGGGTTCGCCCTACCGGATCATGCGACCGCGGGAAAAGTCAGCGCGCGCAGTCACCTCAGTTCGTCCCGTTCAAAGGTTCCTTCGCGCGGGCGAGCAACCTGGTCACGAAAACGTCAGGTTGCTGGACCGCTGCGCCGCGGTCTGGTTGAAGGTTGCCCGCTCGCCTGAGCGCCAGCCTCTCGGCGCGTCGGTCACGTGCACGGCTTAAGAGCAGCTCCGCAACCGCCTCGCGGACTTCGGATTCGGTGGTGCCGTGTGGAAACTCGAATACCTCCGTCGCATCGAAGGCGTTTTTTATTCGCACAGGCGCACCCTGCGGCTCGGCAGATCCGGCCGGGGTCACCGCGGCGAGAGGCGCGGTGCTGGTGACCGCCGGCGCAGGCGGGTGCCGATGCGACGCGGGCCATAGGAACACCACTGCAACACCTAGAACTGCTGCCACAGTGAAGATCACGTTGGCTGCGAAGTCAATTCGCGCCGTGCGCCCAGAGGTAAAGTTCTCGTACTCAGGCACGGATAATACAGCGCCCGATTGATCGGGACGCGCCGTTGCCCGGGCCGGCTCGGCCGCCCGCGAAAGCGCTAGCCCCTGCTCGCCCGTCAGCTCCAGTTCAATCGTATCGCTCGAATCGTGAGCGGGTCCTGCGGTCGTCGGTCCTTCAGATCCCGAGATCATGGTCACCCTTAATCCATTCACGCCGCTCTTTATCAAGCCGGCCGCGGGTGTTCCTTGAGGCGCTTAGCGCACGCTGCTCTTGCGTCCGCTGAGCGCATTATCTCACCACCAAGGACATGCGCTCCACCTGCGAGCGACCGTGCGCTTTGTCGGCGGATGGCTACGGCAGCTTGCGTGGCGGCGGCATTGTCCGCCAATACTGTGGGGTTTCGAGCACGACCCGCGGTCCCTTGATTTCGACGCCACCGCGGCGCATGCGTTGAAGCTCAGCCGGCGCGGCCTGGGCAACGGCTGGCATGACTAGAACCCGCCGGCCGACGGACACAATGGGTCATTGCGCCCAAAAAACCGTCTGAACCAGCCAAACATCGCTCATCAGGACGGTTAGGCAATCTTTCGCGATTTGCGCACGCTGGTATTCGACATAATCTTCGGCGTGGCGAGAGTCAGGCTTCTCCGCCATGAGCAGCCTCTCACGCGCGTCCGCGAATCCCGGAGAACGAGCCATGTGAAGACGGCCTGCGGCGGCCTGCTGGGTCGCACGCGTCTTGGGGTCCTTGCTGTCAAGTGCCCGCGATGATCTTCTGGATCCGCGCAATCTCTGCGGGCCGATCGCCTGCTCAAGCGCGTTTACACAATCCCAGATCGGCGGGGCGTCAGCAAAGAGCTCCGTCGGTTCCACGAAAAACGTCCCCGCGCTGACCGCAGAAACCACGACTGATGTAGTGGGTTCTCCATCTTCTTCGCAGCCTGCTCTTCGTGAAAGGCCGACGCGCGGCACGCGCGCGCGGTGGTCTCGAGTTCGATGTCCGTGAAGTCGAAGGGCATGCGCGAATGGTCGCACTCCCGAAAGCGCGTCGTCCATGCAGTAGCGAGGGCATTCCGAGCTGTATGGCAGTGCGCCGCCTTCGGGCGGCGTTTCGTCGGCCGAGCCCCGCGCGCAGGTTCAAAGCGGGGGCGGCCCGCTGCCGCTATTACTTGCCGCCATCCCGCGCCTGCAGGCTCGGTTGTTGGCTGGCACGAGGCACGCCACCGCCGTAATCCAACATGGTCGTTGGGGCACAGGCTGCCCTTAAATCGCCGTCGGACTTCTCCTACAGCACAGCGCGGCGCGCGCCGACACCGGTGTTGTGAGGGGCTTCACGTCGGACAACTCTGGGAGGGGTATCTACTTTATCCGGTTAGCCCGGTGCGAAAGCACTTGCGTTAATCGTTAGGCGCAAGCGGATGCGGCACCCAGATCCCAGGAGAGAGATCTAATGAACGACCGAGCGAAATGCAGGGTTTCGGGCAGTGACATTCCACACGGTATTGCGCGCGATGGCGACACTGGCTCGCCTCTCGTCGACAGCGCCATCAGCCATTGTGAAAAACTCAGGCGGGTGTTGGAGCTGGAGGAATGGATCAATGGGATGCCTGACGATCCGATGCTCGCTGCGACGTGCCGCAAATGGAGAAAGGAGCGCGAGCAGTTGCTTAGCGAGCTTCATTTGGGGTAGCTGGATACCCCAATGTTGGGGCCTGCAGGCTCGCACGGCGTCGTCCCAGCCGACAGGGAGAGAGCTGACATGACGGATGCCGATTCGGCTAAACGCGTTGAATGCGACCGTTATCGCACTATGGCGAACGAGATCCGCGCTCTTCTTCCCCGCCTGAGTCAGTCAGAAGCTATTGAGGAACTACGTTTGCTTGCGATTCGCTACGAGAAGCTCGCGGAGCATCTCGAAGCGGCGCCCTGAGACTCCAGAGTCCGCGTACAGGTGCGCCCCGGGACGTTGAGCTGCGCATACATCGAGTCTCAGGCGAGCCGGCCGATCGCCGACGTGGAGCGGCTGATCCCCAAGCTTGCCGAGGAGTCGAGCAGGCCGTGCGAGAGCTGCCGAAGACGCTGGCGGCCGGACACGTCGATCTCGCCCGCAGGAGCTGAAAGCTGACAGTCATAGCCGACTCCGTGTAGGCCACAGCAGCAACAATGAAACCGGTTCGGGGTTATCGGGGACCTGGTGCTTTGACTAGATCGTTACTGCACCCCTGTCGATCCGACGCCGGCAGCGACGCCACCGCAATACCCGACACTGCCACAGCGAAGGTCACGTTACAAACGAAGTCGATTCGTGCCGTGCGCCTGAAGGCAAAGTTCTCGTACTCAGGCACGGATAACACGGGGTCCGATTCATCGGGCCGCGCCTTTGCCCGGGCCGCCTCGGCCGCTCGGGAAAGCGCTAGCTCCTGCTCGCCCGTCAGCTCCAGTTCAATCGTGTCGTCGCTCGAATCGCGTTCGACGGGAAAGTGCCACTAAGACCGGTGCCGGTGAAAGCAGGGGCAAAAGCCCTACCTGATCGCGCGCGTATATTGATCAACACATCGCGGCAACCTGGCCACAGATTCTGCTGAGGAGGCTACAATTGAAAGAGCGATTGACGGCCCCACTCGCTGTGGCAGCACCAACCAAGTCAGCGGTGCGTATCTAATGGAGAGGCCTATGTTTACGAGGTCTGCGGACGGAATTGGAGAAACGCGATGAAGGCGGTTGTGCTGCATGAGTATGGTGGTCCTGAAAAGCTGAAGTTTGAAGATAACGTTCCCGATCCGCAGGTGAGCGGAGATACGGTATTGATCGCGGCGGCCGCCGCGAGTGTGAATCCGATTGACTGGAAGATTCGTTCGGGTGCGAGACAGAAGGATTTTCCGTTGTCGTTTCCGGCAATTCTTGGCTGCGATGTGAGTGGCGTCGTGCGCGCTGTGGGCGCGAATGTCAAGCACTTCAAGCCCGGTGACCGCGTACTCGCATTCTCGAATGCGACGTACGCCGAACTGGTGGCAGTGCCCGATTCGGACGTGACGCACGTGCCGAACGGGGTAGACCTGGTGGATGCGGCAGCAATTCCGCTGATTGCCTTGACCGGAGAGCAGTTGGTCCGCCATGCGGCGAAGCTGCAGAAAGGGCAGACGATACTGGTAACGGGAGCGGTGGGAAGCGTGGGGCGGGCTGCGGTACATACTGCCAAGAAGATGGGTGCGAAGGTGATTGCGGGCGTTCGCAGGAAACAACTGGAGGACGCTCGCGCCCTTGGTGTCTCTGGCTCGTTGGCCATTGATGACGACGAAGCGATTGCGAAGCTAGGCGTTTTGGATGCAATTGCCGATACTGTCGGCGGTGAGGTTGGAGCAAAGGTGATTGCAAAGGTGAAGCAGGGAGGCGCGTTCGGGTATGCCTCTGTATTGCCAGAGGGAGTAGCCGCGTTGCACCCGACAGTAAAGATCACGCGCGTGTTCGCGAAGCCTGATCCATCAAAGGTACGTGAATTCGCAGACGACCTGCGCGATGGGAAGTTCGTTCTGCCAATAGGTCGCCGTCTTCCTTTGCGCGATGCGGCTGAGGCACAGGTGCTGGTGCAAAAGGGCGGCGTAGGAAAGATCATTCTGCTGATGCCCGATCCGCCAAAGTAATTTTTCAGACTGCAAAGCGCGGCCGGCGGGGCGACCCGCAGCGGCGTACCTTCAGGTGATCGCTCGTGCTCCCAAGACGCTGCAACGCGCTGCAATTGGTAGCGGGGGCAGGATTTGTCTCGTTCCGAGAAGCGGACCGTGTGCCGCAAAGCATCCCGAAGAATCCGCACCGTGGGTCAGGAAGAAGCCGACCCTCGGGCAGGCGCGCTCTGCCCGTACAAGCCCTGAGCTGGCGGGGTATGTTCGCTGCCGTACCGACTCGCTCACGTGATCTCCGCGAGAATTGAACGTGAGCCCGGTAAACCGACATCTTTTCTGTTCTCGTGTCACGGCGAAGTTAGTGCTCGGCGGGGCCATTGCGGTGGCGTGGATTTGCCTGAACGGGTGCGTGTCGAGCGGTATCTATCTGATGAGCGACGATTGGTGTGAGGGGCACGCCGAAGCAAGCGCAGCACACTGTGGTCACAACCCGCACGATATCGTACAAGTCGGTCGAAACACCGGCAGCCAAAATCAGAACGACGGGTTGTAACAGCACGCCGAGAAGCTGCTCGCGCTGCAACTCGGCGAACGACGACTCACTAGGGACCTCAGAGGTTACGCGTCGCCAAACTTTTTCCAGCGTCTCTTTACTCGTCGCGCGCCGAGGTGTCCTTAGGGCGATTAGGGCGTAGAGGATTACGCCGAGAGCCAACAGCGCGGGCAGTGCGGCCAGAATGGCGGTCACTGACCAGCCGTGGCGCCGCAGCGGACAATTCTCCGCCACGCATGACTTCGCGACCCAGTTCTTTAAGAACGGCCTGACCTGCGCCTTTGTACCTCAACTCTTAGATGGCGCACGCCGCTTTCGCTAAGTGAGTCGGGATCAGTCAACTTTTCCCTCGCGGCAAGCCGCCTGAGAGTCTGCTCGAGTGTCTCGGTGCGCCGGGAGGCGCGGCGAGGTACGTCCCGCGAAGGTTGTGATTCTGTCGGCGACCCTGGTGTGATGTTGCAATCGAGCGCTGGTTCGACTTGTTGCTGCACGAGGCAGGGGATTGACGAGATGCCCGTACCGGCTTCGCGTGCGCGCGTGATCTCCTGCTCGGCAACAGGCACCACAGCTGCGGAGGCGAAGTTCGAGCGCACTTGGACAGCGACTTCCTTCGCAGAGATCGGATCTCCGAAGAAACCCAGCCGAAGAAAATAGCGGCAACGCCCCTCGCGGCGACTTTCCGTCGCGTAAAGCGTGTATGCCTTGAATACAGCGAGCGATGGCACGCGGCTCAAGTCGATGGGCTGCGCTGACCAGTGAAGCTGCACGGCAAAAGAAACCGGTGCACCTTGAACGACAGCCTCCTTCAATGCCTGCCGCGTACCCGTGTCGTCGGGGCGGAGCAACGCGATCTGATCGCACTTCCTCTCATGACCCTCGGGCTGAACTGGGGCACCGCGTGTTTCCAGAATCTTCAGCACCTGTGTGTCGCTCAACGATTCGTTTTTGACCGGCGTGAGGCTGTTGGCCTGGGAAACCCCCGGCTGGGCGTCAGCGGGCTGCAGGCAGGGCGCCGCAGAATTGGGCGGCGGCAAAAACGCGGTCGGTGCAAGGGTCGCGATTGCGTTGGGAAAACGGCCATGTACGGCTTCTACCCATCTCTCGGCATCAGCGAGTGTTTCGAAGTACCCCATGTGGAGGTACAAACCTTCACTGCCATCCGGCTCACGCTCACGACTCGTGAAGAATGTGAAAGACTTTAGCTGCGGTGATTGGGGCGGCCGAATGGAAGCAGGTCCAGCCAGCCGGCACAGCGTAAGCATGAAATGGCCAGTGCCAACCTGCGCTTGATGCAACGGATTGGGATTGGACGACCCGTCGGGCTTTGCCGATGTTGATTCCATAAGCTCTCCCTGAAACGAACGTTCGAATCACGGTGGGGAGAGCGCGAGATCTAACGTCGGGAGCTTGCACGCTCACACTTGAGAGTGGAGTGGCAACCCCGCTGTCTTAGGCTGTCAGGCCCTTAGACCGGTAGCTTTGCGTCCCCGCCTTTCGAACGGGTTTGCCCTTGTCGGTGCCAGCTCGGTCTCGAGAGTGTCGCCATTTGGAGTCAAGACTCGCAGAATGGACGCATCGCGAGATCGCGCTGTCATAAGCATGGCCACTTGAGGGTCACTTGTCTAGTGGTATGGCGCCTCAAAGGTAGTACCGAGCGGCCTAAACCGAGACGCCGATCCCAAGTCTGAGCGCCGCCGCTTGCACGCACCGTCGACAACCGGCGCAAAAGCGGAAGTCGAGCGCACCCACTTAGGCCCCAGAAACGGACTGTCGCTTCACAAACCCTCGCTATCGTTCCCCGATGGGCTTGCCGCGGACCGCCGTGTAGATGCCATCGAGGGCCGTCAGGTTGCCGAGGTTCGGCACTTCCGACACCGTCACCGGATCGCTGAGATATAGGACTCTCGCTGTAGTGTTGGTAAACGGCGGCCAAGGCGTAAGGCCGCGGCCGTTAGGGTCTCCTGAACGCGCGAAGTTACTCCAGTAGTGAGAGATTGTCTGCGCGAGCCTTCGATCCGCGGCGCTCCAGCGCCAAGGCGCCTGGTTCAGATGGTCGAAGACAATTGGCTGGCACGGACGAGCTCGGAAAAGTTACCGTGACCTTGTCACTTCGCGCCGGCAGCAAAGCAGTCTTCCCAATCGTGGCCAGGGGCGAAGCCGCGCTGCTGCGTTTTATAGTAGGCAAGTAGTGACGGAATCCTGCCCCGCTATCACGCATTTTTTCCGTCGACTCAGTACACGGCATGCAGGTCTGCCCGGATCGCGTTAGAAGCGTCGGAACATCAGCGTCCCCAGGGCATTGATAGCCATTCCTTGTGAGGGAGCCTTCGACGAGGAAAGTCGTTGAGTTCAGTCGCAGGCACGAGGAATTCGCGATATGTTTTCTCTGTTTTGGTCGATTCATACCGAGCTAACCAGCGTTCGTAGACCTTAATCTCGAAGCACGCCATGTCATCGAGCTTGACGTTTGACAGGTGAACCAACAGCCTATCGGACACCCAGACTCCCGGGTGCACCCACGGTGGCATAGATGCTACGATGCTATCGCGAAAACCATGCTCCAGAATGGCGACCCCGTTCTCGGCCTTGGTGATGTGATAGACCTTAAATCTCTGCAGTTCGGCAATGCGCTCGATTGCGAGCATCAGATAGCGTGGCACCGACCTCCCGGTGCAGTAGCCACGCATAGCAAGATCGTCGATCTCCAGCTCCCGTGCGGCTGCACGAACGTTCAGGCCGGCCCTACGCAGCAGCTCACGCACCCGCTCGGCGTCTGAGCAATGCCTGAAGCCCGGTTCCGACGCATTTGGGAGCGCTCGCTCGATGCGATCCTCGAGCGCCTCACTCGAGTCGGCGGACGGCTGGCCCGATCGGCCGGTAGGCGTGATGTTCACGGCCATGGTGATATGTTCCTTCTTGTTGTTTGCAGAATCGCCATGGTGCGTACCCGCGCTCGACTCGCTGACGCCCCTCATGTCTGCTCGTATTCTACGACCGTGCGTGCCCTAAGAAACTCCTGCGCCAGGAAACTCATTAGAAATCAAGGAGTTTTTCTTCCGCGGATGCCCGAGTGCGCTTCATTTGGGGCGGCCGATAGGGCGACTTGCGTGAGGCTCACGAAGATGGCGCACGTGCCTGGGCTGGCATTCGCTTCGATCTCACGGGGGCGAAGGCGCGGGATGCTCACAAGTAATGACGGAATCCCGGCCCCGCTATCACTCACGAACGTCGGCAATCGACCTCGAAGCGCAAATTCATGTCTGGGGCCTGAATCCATCTCCAGGCGGGGTCGCTCCTTGGGCAGCTCGACCATGAATGCGCCGCCTTCAAGCTGGCCACCACCGCGGGAACCATCTCGGACACGGGTGCCGCGGGTCTCACGCTCGGCGGCGGGCTCGGCCGACTGGGTCGGCGCTTCGGGCTCGCCTGCGATAATGCCGCCTCCTTCGATATCGTGACCGCCGACGCACGGTTCCTGCGGGCGAACGACAAGGAGAACCCCGATCTTTACTGGGGCCTGCGCGGCGGTGGCGGAAATTTCGGTGTCGTGACCTCGATCGAATACCGGCTCCACGACATGGATCCGGTAATTCTTGGCGGCAGTATTGTCTGGTCCCTGGCTCAGGCGCGCGATGTGCTGCGATATTACCGTGATATCGCCGTGGACGCGCCCGATGTCGTCAATCTGGACCCGGTCCTGTACTGGGAGTCCGACGGTCCGGTGATTGAAATCGAAGTGTGCTGGTCCGGGGATCGCGCCCAAGGTGAAGCGTGGCTGAAGAAGCTGCGTGCTTTCGGCAAACCGACACGTGACGCCATCGTGCCAATGCCCTATGTGGCCATACAGTCCGGCGGAGATGAGTTGCTGGCGCCCGGCAGATACTACTACGTGGATTCAGACGTCACGCTGGCAGGATATCGCGAGAATTACGGCGCTAACTTCGAACGGCTTGTCGCTCTCAAGGCGAAGTACGATCCGAATAACCTGTTTCGGCTGAACGCGAACGTACCGCCGAAGATCGGGTGACGACGCGTACCAGGGCGAGTCTCCTGGTATCGCGTTAGATCCCCGCAGCGGTGCCGGTTTCCGATCGGCCCCCGCGAGTCCCGTCCAGTTGCACTGGGTATCCTACAACCACGGCCACGACGTGGCGTTGCCCGGATCGGCCAGACGCCGATCGCGTTCTTCATGTATCCGAACGCGGAGACGGGCGGGGAGCGAATCAACAGCCTCGATCCGGCGACCTTTCGCTACGAAATCCCTCCCGCGAACTTGAGAGCTGAGGTGGCGGAAGGCAGAAACGAGTCGAAGGCATAGGAAGTGGGGTCAATTTGGCGTTGCAGTCCGATGCATAACGCTGCAAACCGCTGCAAATGGCCGCCGCCTAACCCCTTGATTTAGGGTCAGTGGGGTCACGTGGCCTTCAATTGAGCTGGCAGGTGATTAGGCGCATTCTATTGCGCCTGCTGACATGCACTCGGTGTCAGACTTAACAAAAAGACCACGATCTGAGGAGAAACTCATGCGAAGAATTTTTGCAATCATTCTTTTCGCCGCGACGTTCTTCGGGGGAATTGCGATGGCCAAGGATCCGGTCGTCGGCACGTGGACATTGGATGTCGCGAAGTCAAAGTTCAGTCCGGGACCTGCACTGAAGAGCGCGACGCGCACATACACAGAGTCAGCGGACGGACTCGCACTCGAGGGCAAGACGGTCGCAGCTGACGGCAAGGAAGCATCAATGCACGTGGCCTACAAGGCCGACGGTAAGAGTTACCCTGTTACTGGCAACCCGGACGCAGATACCGTGACGCCAAAGTCTGTCGATGCCAGGACATGGGACTTTACCCTCACGAAGGATGGGAAGGTCGTTGGCACCGTACATCGGGTGGTCTCGGCGGATGGCAAGACTCTGACCGTACACAACAAGGGTACGCACAACGGGCTGCCATATGACGACACTCTCGTTTTCACGCGCCAGTAAGTGACGGGGCAGCACGTGGTGCGAGGCGCCACGTGCTGCCGGCCGTCGTCGCTCCTCGGTGGCATCAGGCTCTCATGGCGGTAATCCGAAAACGCCCTGCGCATGCCATAGTGAACTTCCGGTTACGGCCAGGATCCGTCCGTGATCCTGTCAGATTGACTACCCAGCAGCGGACATTCGCAGGCTGCGACAGGCCAACACCGAGAAATGATGAAGAGCGGCAGCGCAGTCAGGAGAGCGAACGCGTGAAGCAGGGCGACCAAACCGTCGCCCTGGTTCGCTCCCGCAAGTGACGAGGATTACTTGCCGACTTTGACATTTTGCGATGCAACAGCCTGCCACCGGCCGTCGCGCATTACCCAGACATCAGTCCAAACGTATTTGCCGCTGCTGTCCTTGCTCTTGTATGTGCTCTTCTCCGTGTCACTGCCGGTGACGACTGCGGTGTTCCCTAATACCCTGACTTTCATGGGGCCGATCTCATAGGACTGAGTCGTGGACGCTCCCGACTTCATGTCGGCCATGGCTTCGGCTTTGGTTATACTTTTCCCCTCGAAATCAATACCTACCCAATCATCGGCCACGAACTTGTCTACGGCAGCAGTATCGTTCTTGGCTGCTGCCTGCCCCCATTCACGTTCCATTTGCATCAAGGTCTGTTGAACAGACGCGCTATCGGCTTGCGCTTGGCCGAAAAAGGGAAGCACCGACAACGCAATTAGACTAACGAGGAATAGCGGTTTCATTCGAATTGCTCCTTTGTGTTCTTCTGCTTAAGCGTGCGGAGATTAACACCGGGCGCCGCGACTAGCACGGGTTTGGGGGGTGGTGACGACCTCGCCGTCAGGCACGGGAGCATTTGAAAGAGCGCGAACCGCCAGAAGCGGAAGTTCACTTCCCCAGATTGCCCCCCGATAGCGGCCGTTCCGCGACGCTGGCAACCTACGTTGCCAGTGAGTGAATCCAGCACGGCCAAAGGCTTCAACCGAACACCGATCGGCTCGTTCACTGCGTCTGAGCAGCATAGACCTGCCGACCGTCCAGGTAGGTCGCCAACACCCTGGTGTCGTGTATATCGAACGGATTGATCGCGAAGATGTCGCGGTCGATGACGATGAAATCGGCGCGCTTGCCGCGCTCTAGACTGCCGGTCGTGCGCTCCTGCTTGAGGGCGAAGGCTGCGTTGATCGTGTAGGCGTCGACCAGGATCGCAAGCGGAATGCTCTGCTCGGGGAAGAGCGGCTCGTGGCCGCGCGCCTCGCAGCGCGTGATGCCGTGCTCCATCGCCTCGAACGCATTGAAGCTGCTGACGCCCCAATCGCTGCCGCCCGCAATCAAGGCGCCTGCATCCATAAGCGAGTGCGCCGGATATAGGTATCTCGAGCGCTCGGGCCCAAGATACGGCAGCGTCCCGGCGGCGATGTAAGGATCGCGTTCGGCCCAGAGCAATTGGAAATTCGCGATCACGCCGAGCTCTTTGAAGCGCGGGAAGTCCTGCGGGTTGATAAGTTCCAGATGGGCGATCTGATCGCGCGTATCGAGCACGCCGTGGCGGCGCCGCGATTCGGCGAACGCATTGAGTGCAGAGCGAACCGCCCGGTCGCCGATAGCGTGAATGTGCACCGTGAAGCCGGCGGCGTCCGCGGCGCTCACGACATCGTTCAAGTGCGCCTGAGAATAGTAGGTCGGGCCGCGATTCTGCGTCGGCCGGCCCTGAGCATCCAGATAGGGCTCGAGCAGCGCCGCGGTCTGTGAGGGATATTCGATGACGCCGTCGGCGAAGATCTTGACCGCATCGGCACGCAGAAAGTCGGGGTCGATCGACCAGTGCGCGCGGAACTCGATCGCCTCGCGAATCAATTTTTCGGCCAGCCGGTCCGTATACTTCAGCCCGAAGGTGGCGCGCACGCGCATGTTCAGCCGGTGCTGATCGTAGAGCCGCTTGTAGAGGCTCATGTCGTGCTCGTCGGTGTCCGCGTCCTGCACCGAGGTGATGCCAGTGGCGCGCATCGCCTCGAACGCTTTCGCGAGCTGCGCTACCTCGAAGTCGAGACCCGGAGAAGGCTTCGCGGCCGACACGATCTCCGCCGCCACGTCGCGCAGCGTGCCCGTCGGATTGCCCGCGGCATCGCGCTCGATGCGCCCGCCGGCCGGATTCGTGGTGCTGGCGCCGATGCCGGCGGCCGCGAGCGCGGCCGAGTTGGCCCATATCGTGTGGCCGCTCGTGTCCTCGAGAAGCATCGGGCGCTTGGACAACATCGAGTCGAGATCCTGGCGCGTAAGCGTCAGATTCGAGGAGTTGACCTGCACGACCTCGAACCAGGGCGGGTGCTCGGCCGGTTCTTCTTTGAGACACTCTGCCACCTTGCTCCTGATCTGCGCGGGGGTGAGCGTCTGGTCCTTGAGGTTGCACTTGCCGAGATCCTGGGCGCTCTCGGCGGGATGGATGTGCGCGTCGATGATGCCCGGGAGCACCAGCTTGCCGTGCAGGTCGATCGTGTGGGTCTTCGGCCCGATCAGTGCGCTGACGGCCTGATCGCTGCCGACAGCGACTATCGTATTGCCGCGAAGCGCGAGTGCCTGCGCGACGGTGCGCTGCGAATCCTCGGTGTGAATGCGACCGTGAAGCAGAACGACGTCTGCTGGCAGATCCGCAGCCACGGCGACGAGACGAAATCCAAGCAGTAAGCCAGCCAAGATGGCGGCGAAGTGACGGTTCATGATCTCCCCTGTTCGATCCGTAGCCGCGTATCTTAAATGGCCTGAATTGCCCGCACAGCAGGCGGGTGGGGTTCGTGCCTAGGTCCTCATACGGTCACGCACGACACCTTCAGAGCTGAAATTTAGACGACGATGCGCCTAGAAGTGGCCACCGTAAAGCTGCCGGTCGGGAAGGGCCGGACTGCGTTCCAGCCGGTCCGGGCGGCCGACGACCTGACCGCTGTGCTGACGTTACCTGCAGGCGAACACGACACGGGTCGTGGACATATCCGACTTCGGACACGCTTGGTCATCGAACGTGTCCACGACGGCCTCCTTCTCAGTCTTCTCGCAGTATTTGTTTGCCGCCTGAGTCGCGGCTACCTGTGAATTGGTTATGTGGTCGTCTGAGCATGCAGTGACGCTGTGCATGCCGTCGCCCAGATCCTTAACCCGCTCGCCTGCGCAGCCCCCAAGCATCACGAGGAACACCAGGCAGTACTTCACGACGGCACACCTCCGGTTGCCCCAATCGTACCGGGTTCGCTCAGTCGCTCTCAGAGCTGGTTGCTGATCCTGAGACCTATCTCACGCGAGCCAGATGTATGAGTGGCGTTATGACGACTGGACGAACCCGATCAGGCGTTCTTTTGAATAGAACGGGCCTATCAGCGACATGGTTCGCAGCTCGGATCCGCCAATTACGGTTGACCCAGATATTAAGAGTCTTCGCGGTGATCCTCGCTACAAGGCGTTGCTACGGAGGATGAATTTGCCGAATTAACGGTTTCAGGAAGCGTGTTGGCCAAGGTTGAGTTGCCCCGAAAGCGGACTGTATCTACAGCCCGCCAGGGCTCGAGAGCCGTCAGTGCGAGCAGGTGGAATAGCGGCGATTTCTATTACCGTTGGCCAAACAGGAGGGGTTCAATTCGGTGCATAGCGATACAAAACCGTTGCAAATGGTAGCGGGGGCGCGGTTTGTGGTGTTCCGGCAATAGCCCAGAGTTCGGTTGAAGTGACCATCGCGGCCGAGTCTCCGATCCCGCGCCGCATCAGGTGCGCAGAGTCCCGTGGTGCAGCTCCCTCTCCCGGCCAGCGAAACTCAGCGCGAACGGTCGGAACCGGGTCAGGAGCGGAAGGTTCACAAGCTCATTTAGGGTTCTTGAATCCCGCCATTGCGGGCCGCGACTGTTGTGATCGGAGAAGAAAAGGTACGCTGCGCCCCATTTACGCCGAAGAACCGTAGGACACAGCTGAAAAGACCGCTCCGGGCATCGGCAATCATTGCGGTGCGCTGGGAGGTCTGGCGTAAGCCGCTCGCACGAAAGTGGTTATTTAGAATTGCGACATAATGGATATTGGTGTGGTGCCATCCGCGGGACACGATGGGGATGCGACTGTAGAAAGCACCAGTGCGGCTGGCAAAAGGCTTCTATCTCGGTGCGCGAACCCGATGTCGCGGAGCCCGGTCAACCCGCGTTAGTTCGGGCTGTCTTACGGCGCGATGTGATGCAAGTAGCAGCCGCAGCATTAGCTCTAGCGATTGGCCGCACGCTTGCCTCTACCTTGGTCAATCGAAAGGCCGCACCTTTCCCTTATCGTGCGTCTGGCGGAGCGCTCAAGGATCTTAGGCAGCGGTGGGTCGCGCGCGCTGGCCACATCGCGAAACGGTCGTCGACTGAGCTTTTCATCTCGAGCGCATGTTCACTCTCGTGCTCTGGGACGTAACTAGAACCTATCTCAAAACTCTGTGAAGGGGCTGTTTCCTAGGTAAAATCTATGCGTGCTACGCATATCGGACGAGCACTGGGAACTGATCCGGAAGCATTTTCCGGAGGAACACTA
>Ga0210394_10002986_pt1 | contig 22168 bp, 15 predicted proteins | sample IncBWC12MmetaG_FD_160121 | JGI IMG/M metagenome (GOLD analysis project Ga0210394, IMG submission 160121) | Forest soil microbial communities from Barre Woods Harvard Forest LTER site, Petersham, Massachusetts, United States - Inc-BW-C-12-M | ecosystem: Environmental > Terrestrial > Soil >... | reverse complement strand
CTCATTGCAGCGATCGCCAAATCTCGCGGTCTGCCGGTCGCTACGCGTAACACCGACGATTTCGAGGGGTGCGGCATTGACGTAATAGATCCGTGGAACACGGGCCCGTCTTTGCCCTGATTGCCGGCCGGCGCTATCGGGGGCTACGATCGGCGCCTGAGTTTCAGGGAGGAACAGGATGGGCAAGCGGATCGTCATCGTCGGCGCCGGGGCGGTCGGCGGCTACACCGGAGCGCATATGGCGCGGGCCGGCGAAGATGTGACTTTCATCGATCCGTGGCCCGAGCATGTCGAGGAAATCAACGGACGCGGCTTTCACATCACCCACCACCAGGGGCCCGAGCCGTTCAGCGTCAAGGTCCGCGCGTTGCACCTCACAGAGGCGCAGCACCTCGCCAAGGAGGCGCCGGTCGACATCGCCTTCGTCTGCATGAAATCCTACGACACCCAGTGGGCAGCGATGCTGATCCGGCAGTACCTAGCGCCCTCCGGCTATGTCGTCTCGCTGCAGAACTGCATGAACGAGGCAACGATCGCCGAGGTGGTCGGCTGGGGCAGGACGCTCGGCTGCATCGCCAGCAACATCAGCGTCCACCTGCACGCGCCGGGTCAGATCCATCGCGGCGGGCTCGTCGGCGGCACCCGCCACACGGTCTACCGCACCGGCGAAGTCAATGGCCGCATGACCGAGCGGGCACAGGAGGTGTGCCGCCTCGTTGCCCATGCCGACAGCGCCAAGGCGACCGACAATCTGTGGGGCGAGCGCTGGTCGAAGCTGGTGGCCAACTCGTCGGCGAACGGCGTCTCCGCCTCTACCGGCCTCAGCGGCGCGCAGCTGACCGCCAACCAGACGATCTGTCATTTCCAGGCGCGGCTCGCTAGCGAAGCCATCCGCATCGGCCAAAGGCTCGGCTACAAGCTCGAGGAGATCGGCCACCAGGACCCCGAATTGATCGCCCGGGCCGGCGAGGGCGACCCCGCTTCATTGCAAGAATACGACGAGCATCGCCTCAGCGCGCCGCGCGGTTCGGCTGAGCAGCGCCCGTCGATGGGCCAGGACATGGCCAAAGGCCGGCGCACCGAGATCGAGTTTTTGAACGGCTTTGTCGTGCGCGAAGGCGAGAAGGTCGGGCTGCAGGCGCGCGCCAACGAGCGCCTCGTCGACATCGTCAAAAAGGTCGAACGCGGCGAACTCCAGCAGGACCCGCGCCACATCACCGAACTCAGGCTGAATTGAGGCACGGGGAGGCCATCGATGAGCGCGTCCCGGGAGCCCAAACCGATCGTGCATTTCGTCGGCAGCATTCCGCTGCCCGATGCCGAGACGGTGTTCCGCACCCTCACGGCGGCGGCCGGGCCCAATCTAAAGCGCCTGCCGGATGGCGAGACCGGGATCCGCAAGACCTGGATCCGCTTTCTGCAGGGCGTCCTCGCCGACAACCCGGCAATCGAGGTGGCGGCAGGATCTGCCGCCGTTCAAATTCATCCAGTGGGACGGGAAGGTGTTGCGCGAGATCCCACGCCTCAGATTGAAACCCGGAATTACACCCGATCCGGCGAGCTTCCACACCGGCTATGCGGAGATGGCGATCCAGTCCTGGCAGCTCTTCGACCGGCTGCAGCAGGCGGGCGTGATCCCGGCCGGCGTCAAGTTCCAGATCTCGCTGCCGACGCCGATCGCGCCGACCTACAACAACATGGTGCCGGCGGACCGCGCCGGCCTCTTGCCTGCTTTGACCCGGCATTTGACCGGCGAGGTCGCACGAATCGCCCGGGCGCTCCCCAACGACCGGATCGCGGTGCAGTGGGACGTCTGCCAGGAGGTGCTGGCCTGGGAAGGCTACTACGAGCCGGGGCCAGTCGATTTCCGTGAGGAGACGATCGCTGTCTTGACCGAGATCGGCGACGCCGTGCCGGCGGCGATCGAGCTCGGCTATCATTTGTGCTACGGGAGCCCCGCCGACGAGCATTGCGTACAGCCGAAGGATGCCGCGATCATGGTCGAGATCGTCAATAGAGTCGTGGCCGGTGTCCGGCGGCCGATCCAGTTCTTTCACCTGCCGGTGCCCAAACCGCGCACCGACGATGCGTATTTTGCGCCGCTCGAAGCGCTGAAGCTACGCCCGGAAACCGAGCTCTATCTAGGCCTCGTCCACCACGACGACGAGACCGGGAACGCGGCTCGCCTGGCCGCCGCGCGACGCCATGTCCGGGTCGACGGCATCGCCACCGAATGCGGCATGGCGCGCGGCGACCCCGCCCGCCTGCCGGCTCTCTTGGCGGCGCATGCAAGCACCGCCGAACTTCAGCCGTAGGGTGGAGCGGGACAGCGCGCCCGAGTCAGCTACCGTCCGCCGGAGTGAACCAAGCGCCACGCTTGACCACCTCGACCAGGTGACGGATCGTCAGTGACTTGTAATTGCGACCGGAATAGAGACCTATCACCTTCAATATGCGAAGCAATGGTACTTCCGCTGGCACGTAATCATTCAGATCAAGACCGTCAAAGATAGTCCCGTATTGATTGTGAAGGTAGGTAACTATCTCAAATACATCCATCCCATAGAGCCCAGCATCCTTGTAGATTTCGGTATTTAGCGATACGGCCATCTGCTTGCCTAATCGAAGGCAAACCTGCTCGATGATATCGCCTTCGAGTGCATCGAGCGAACTGCACATGGCGTTTCCGCCAATTCCCCGGTGGGTCAGGTCGACGTCGCCTGCCGCTCGATCACCCTCGACAAGCGGGTGTAGATGCGGCGCGCATTGCCTTCAAAAATCTTGGCTTTGTCCGCCGGCGACAGCTTCAGCTGGTCGATGTAGCGCTTGGTGTCGTCGTAGTGGTGCCCGGTCTCGGGATCGATGCCGCGCACCGCGCCGATCATTTCCGAGGCAAAGAGGATGTTGTCGACCGGGATGACCTTCGCCAGCAGCTCCTGGCCGGGCAGGTGATAGACGCAGGTGTCAAAGAATACGTTGTTCAGCATGAGATCGGACAGGAGGCCGAGCTTGGCGTCCTGGGCGAGGCCGCGGTAGCGCCCCCAATGGTAGGGCACCGCACCGCCGCCGTGCGGGATGATGAACTTGATGGTCGGAAAATCCTTGAAGACCGACGAATTCATCAGCTGGTTGAAGCCGGCGGTGTCGCCGTTCAGGTAATGCGAGCCGGTGGTGTGATGCGTCGGATTGCACGAGGCGCTGACGTGGATCATCGCGGGGATGTCGTATTCCACCATCTTCTCGTAAACCGGATACCAGTAGCGGTCGGACAAGGGCGGGTCCTGCCAATGGCCGCCGGACGGGTCGGGGTTCAGGTTGATGCCGACAAAGCCGTATCGGTTGACGCAGCGGTCGATCTCGGCGAGGCAGTTCGTCGGCCGGACGCCTGCGCTCTGCGGCAGCATCGCCACCCCGACGAAATTCTTCGGGAACAACGCGCAGACGCGGTAGATCAGCTCGTTGCAGGCGCTGGCCCAGGCCTCGCTCGTCGCGGCATTGCCGAGATGGTGACCCATGCCGGCGGCGCGCGGGGAGAAGATCGTGAGGTCGGTGCCGCGCTCTTGCTGCACCTTGAGCTGGCCGCCCTCGATCGTCGCGCGGATCTCGTCGTCGGTCATTGCCGGGCGCGGCGGCGGCGGCTTCCCCGCGGCGTGTGCCTCGATCTGCTGAGCGCGCCACCCCTCGTGCTGACGGGGCGCCGTGGTGTAGTGGCCGTGGCAATCGATGATCATGGCAACGCGCCTCCTCTTCCCTAAGTATCCAGCAGCGCCCGGGCAGCCGTCAGCGCAAGCCGGCGGCGCGAGGGCCTGCCGCCGCGTCGCGCCATCGTATAGGCGACGAGGTAGGCATCGGTCACCTTCTGCATGCAAGACAACTCCCGCATGCGCGCTTGCATTTCCGGAACTCCGGCCGCGAAGGACGGGTATTCCCGCCATACGGTCCGCAGCGCCTCGGCGATGCGCTCCCGATGCTCCGGCAAATCCGCTGTCGCCGCTTCCAGGAATTGGCGCTGCGTCATCCAGTCCAATTCGCCCAGAGGCGAGGGTATCAGCACCACCGAGCTGCCGGCGACATGGAGGTCGCGCGCGCTGCCGACATCGGACGCGATGCACACGCAACCCGCGGCCGCCGCTTCGAGCAATGCCATGCTGCACCCCTCGACGAGCGAGGGCAGCAAAAACACCTGAGCGCCGGCCAATGCCGCGAAGGTTTCAACCCGGGTCAGCCCAAGGGCGAGACCGATGCGACGGCCTTGCGGCGAGGCGGCGATCTGCGCCTCCAGCTCGTGGTGGTACCCCTGATCCACGGGCGCCCCGATCAGCCGGAGCCGCATCCTCGGAATGTCCCGCGCCGCCTCGGCAAAAGCGGCGATGGCGACATGCTGCAGCTTCGGTCGGGTCAGCGGGGCCACCATCGCGACCGTAAAGTCGGCGCCGCCAATCGGCGGGGCCGCAGCGCCGATGATCTCGTCGCGCAGCCCATTGGCAATGACGACGATCCGATCGCAGCGAACGCCGAATTGCGCGACCGCGAATTGTGCCACCTGCCGCGAAACCGCGATCACCCGATCCATCTCGGCCAGACCGAGCGCGAGCCGGGCTCGGGCGGAATTGTCCATCCAAAGATAACAATTGTGCATCGTGTAGACGGTCGCGACCGCTTGTTCTTTCGCCCGCTCTGCCGCGAAAGAGCTGTCGTGGTAATTGACTACCTCGATCGCTTCCTTACGCAGAAAGCTTTGGAACGCGCCCTCGTCGCCGCGAAACGACAAGGTCGCGATCGGCGGGCCGGCGGAAGTGCTGATCGTAGGCGGCGCACCCTGGGCACTGGCGAGGAAGACGGTTCTGCCATTCCTCAGGAGACTCTCGGCGAGATCGACGACGATGTTTTCGAGCCCGCCCGATGACCAGCGATCGACCAGCAAGAGGATCCGAGCGGGCCGAAACTGTTCGTCGATTTGGGGAAGCGCGTGGTGCCCTCGCCCTGTAACGGGCGCGGTCACCTGGTCGGCGAAGGCCTGGATGAACGCGTGCTGCACGGCGTCAGGCGGCTCGCCGTCCCACATGAGGATTCGCTTGCCCTGCGCCCAATCCTCCCGCCGCAGCAAGGAATGGGTCACCTCCGAGCGGCACAGCAGGATCTCGGCATGGCGCAGAACCGCCGCTTCGATCACCCGCGCCGGCACGTCGATGTCGACGACGGTCGGCCCGTCGGGTGCCGCGACAGGGTCGCGCTTGACGAATGTCGAGTAGGCGACAGGGCGGCACCGCTTCAGCATCGCGGCATGGAACTGACTGACCGGGCGCAGCAACGATTCGCCGCTGCGCAGCGCCCCGTCGCTCAGCAATGTTTCGATGCGCCAGCGGTCGGCTTCCAGCACTTCCCGAATATTGGCGAAGAGACCCAATTCCTCGGCTCGCGACGTCAGGGTATCCTGGTGCACCCGATATTTGTAGAGCGGCTCGGCAACGTGACGCAATTGCGTCACCAGATGCATCCTCAGCCAGAAATCATAGTCCTCGCCGCCGAAGGCATCGTCGCCGTAGCAGCCGACGATTTCGGCGATGCGACGGCGGTAGAGGAAACTGGGGCCGATGAAATTGTCGCCGCTGTGGTGGAAATTCTCGATCGTGACCTCGGACGGCAGGCGCATCAGATCGGGGATTTCGGGATCGCGGTTGTGGGGTCGAAAGTGCGGATCGTCGAGCGGCCCTCCGGTGTCGTCGATCGCCCAGTAATCGGAATAGACGAGGCCGACATCGGGATGCGCGGTCAACTCCTCGACCAGCCGCTCCAACTGGGTCGGCAGCATGATGTTGTCGGCCGAAATCCAGGTCACAAGATCGCCGCGTGTGTGTGCCAGGGCATAGTTCAAGGCAGCCGGGAGGCGCTGGTTCGACTGGCGCAGAAACAACACCCGGCGGTCGTCCTGATAGTGTCGGACCCGCTGTTCCAAATCGTCATTCGAGCCGTCGTCAAGAACGATCAGCTCCCATTCCTCGTAGGTCTGGGAAATGACGCTGGCAATCGCCTCGTCGACCAGATAGGCCTGGTCGTATATCGGCAGAACAATGCTGACGAGCGGGGCCGGCGCGCCAGGGGCAGCCTCGCCGGTCCCGCAGCCGCGTGCGCTCGCCCGGCGGCGCGCCCGGTCGCGCTCGCCGATTGCGTTTTCAAACGCGTGACGCTCCGCTTGAACCCGACGGGTGAGCTCCTCGCGCTCCACCCGCCAACGAGCCGCCTGTTCGTGGAACGCCGATCCTAACCGATTGGCGCGGTGCAGCGCTTCGGTGAGGCGGGCGAGCGTCGCCCGGTGGGCCGCGACATCATCAGGACGACCCGCCGGCCAGCCCTCGGGAACCGGCGACATCTCCGGCTTGCCGATCAGATCGGGATCGAGCGCAGTCAACCCGTCTAGGAGGCGGCGCTGGGCGGCTTCGACATCACGGGTGAGCCGGGCGTATGCCGCACAAACCCGCTCCAACTCATCGATCCGGCGGGCTGCGTCAAAATCATCGTCCATCGACGCGGTCCTCTACCGGCAACCCCTGCAACCGGGTCGGCACCGTCACGGTGGCGCAGCGCGACCATTTGGGTCAGCTGTCCTGATGCCCGGCGGCGGCGGCTCCCCAGTCAACTGATACAAATCAATCCGGCCGATCTCCAGCGCGGTTCCCTTGTGCGCCCAGATTCGCATCTCAAAATCCGGGTAATCTTCGCCATCCCAAAGCGTAAAGATCAGCTCGAAACGCTGCCAGCGCGCGATCGAGTGGAGACGAAACTTGCGCCATCCTACGAGCTGGCGCGCGTTGTCACAGACGACATCGAGCTTGAAATTGGCCAACACGGGCAGGCGCCGATAAAGCCGTGCATCGACCGTTACCGCGTAAGTGCCAGCCGCGAGATTGACGTAGGGGCCAAAGATCAACGTCCCCGACGGTGCCCCCTTGAGGCGTTTCACCGTGTCGCCGGCAATCGCGCCGGCGTCACTGAGGCGGAAGCCGCGTTTGAAGAAAGGGCCGTCGCCAGAAAGGACCGGCCGTCGGTCGAAATTTGTTCCATTCGAGCTCGGCCGGGATCCCAGCCATCCGGTAAAAGCGTGCCATGGCCCGGAGCGCAGGGTGGCAACCTCCTCGGCCATCTGTCGGTTGCGCCGGGTGGCCTTGTCGCGCGCGTCTCTGGTTTTTGCCAATTCCTCGTCGAGCGCCTGGATTGTCTCCTCGTCGCGCCAGCTTCGTACCTTGAAGGCTTGCAACTCGCGCCGCAGGGCTTTGTTGCTGCTGACCAACACCCCGATGTCGGTGTCCCTTTGGCGTATCCGCTCGCGTTCGGCATCGCGCGCTGCGATCAACCCGGCAATCGTATCGGCCGATGACGCCAGTGCCTTAGCCGACAGCGCCGGCAAGCCGGGATTGGCGATGGTGCGGGGCGGCCATGCGGCCTCCTCACCGGCCTCGAGCTGCCGCACCCGCTCTCTTTCCAGGGCCGCGCGCGCGGGGGTTACGAAAGCGGCGGGAAGCGCCAGCTGTGCCACCCCCGACTCGACAAGCCATTGCAGATAAGCCAGGCGGCCGCTCGCCCGGTCGACATCGAAGCGATACCGCAGATCGTCATGATGCTGCCAGATCTCATCGTAGAGAACGGTGATCGGCAGGTCGGGCAGATCCACCCGGGCCCTGCTCCGGGCGTTGAGGACAGAAACGGTGTGCGCGAACACCTTGGAGCCGTCGCCATCGACCGCCGGGCCATGCCGGGCATAGGCACCGCGCAATAATTCCGGAACCGGTTGCCCGCAGGGTGCGAAGAGCGCGCCATTAATCCCGTGCGAGCGCTCTTCGCAGGAGGGGCTCTCATCGCGGACCTTCTTTTGATATTCGACGAAAATGCCGGCAAACGGCTCGTATTCTCGGCGAAAATAACGGGCCAGGTATTGCTCCCAATCCTGTTCGCGCAAGTTCCATTGGCTGTAATGCACGAAACGTAACGGCCATCCTGCCGCGGTCCACGCCCCACCGAGGCGGCTCAGCGGCCGTTCGTACGCGTTCCAATACGCGAAATTATAGCCCGGATGCCGCATTACTGCGACGCCGTCGCAGATCGACGGTGCCAGCTCCAGCCATTTCTGGTCGCCGTGAGTACCTTCAAGGGGGTCATGGGTACACCCGGTTCTGACCCGTTCGCACCACCAGCTGACAAAGGCGCGCGCCTGCGCGCTCGGCGCTATTGCGAGGAACCCGGCATTGAACGACCCCGATCGCAGCAGCGCCCGTTCGCGGCCCTGATCGAGGCCGGGCTGCAGGATGTGCGGGGTCAGCACAAGGTTGGCGCCGTGGGCGAGCGCAGCCCCGGCTTCGGTCAATGGCGTGAAAAGCTCGATGTCTGAATCAAAATAATAGATCGGCGCGTCGCCAAACATATCCAAAAGATGCCGAATGACCCATGGCTTCAAGGCAAAACAAAGTTCGGCAATCGAATAACGGAAGCGCATGTCGGCCAGGCCGCCGAGCGAGAGCTCTTCGGCGGGAATGACGAGGTCGTACAAATCCTCGAAGACCCGCGAGGCCCCATCGGGATCGAGAGCGAGCACGACCAAGAGGGCGTCGCGATGGCATTCTCGCGCGGAGCGGGCAAAGATGCGGCTTTGCCCCGCGCGATCGGCTGTCGCTATTGTGACAAAAATTGGCCGGCAGCCATTGGCGCGTACAACAGGCGCGGGCTTGACCTGATTTTCCCAGGCCCAACTCTGGGTCACCGGGAGCGGAAAATTCCTGCCCTCGTCCATCAACGCCTCAGCTGCGCCTTGCCGATTTCGGCTGCGCCGATGCCGCCAATAGCTCGATCGGGAGGCCGCGTTCGGACACGGCGGCGCGCATCATTTCACCCCCGATCCTTCCCCGATTTACCTTCCCACAATCGGACAAGCCGGGGAAGGGGCTGCCCCAAAACCGCGGATGGAAGGACGGCAACGAGATACAATCTGACATTCCCCGGCTTCCCATCTCAGGCTCTCAGACAAGAGAGGCATAAAGCGATCGCAACCGTTCGCGGTAGCGCTCGACCGAGAATTTGGCGGCCTGCGCTGTGCCGCGCCGGCTCAACTCACTGCGCAAATCGGCATCGTTGACGATCGTTGCGAGGGCGCGAGCTATATCCTCGACATCGTCGGGATCCACGAGCAGCACCGCGTCGCCGCTGATTTCAATGAGCGCTTCGCTCGTAGCGGTGACGACCGGTGTGCCGAGCATCATTGCTTCGAGAACAGGGAGAGCGAAACCTTCATATGGCGACGGGAAAACGACCGCCCGAGCGCCGCGAAGCAGGCTGACATGCGCCGATAAACCGACATAGTTCAAGTAACGAATCTGTGCGCCCGCCGCGTTTCGAACACCCACCCGTGCCTGGCGTTCGCCGTCTTTGCTGAGCCCGTTCAGCTCATCTGGGTTATGCCAAGGAGGAGCGGTAACGAGCACCAGCGGAATATCGACGTCCGAGGAAAGGAATGCATCGATGAGGCGGTCGACGGTTTTCTTTGGCTCCAATGCTCCAAAGAAGAGCAGATAGCCGTGCATCTCAAGCCCATAAAACCCGTCAAGGTAGTGTGCCACCGCTTGTTCCGAGCGTTCGAGGTATTTTCGAGGGAACGCCACCGCCTGGTGGGTATTGGTGACTCGCTTCTCGTCGACCTTTAGGCTATGGATAATATCTCTCTTGGATGTCTCTGACACCGTGACAATGTGGTCGGCCGTATCTGCTATTTTTTTGAACAATCTGAAGGTTTTTTGCTTATTTTCAAGGGTTTTTTCGGTTCTATGTAGGATTCTGGAGTCGTTAATCGTGTATATGTTGAGGGTAGAGCGGGATCTCAACGGCTCTGGACACGTGAAATGCAGCAGATCCGGAGCTGTATCAAACGAAATATTGATGAATCTTGTAGCATAATTGAAAAATCTATTCGCGTTCTTAAATAGGTCGCGGCCGACAAAGGCCCGATCATGTTCAGCGAGCGAGTCGGCGTATTGCCGGCAGATGACCGCATCGCCAACCCGTAGCGGCAAGGGCTTTACCGTGAAGTTATACCGCACCTGATCAATGATCGTGTTGAGCGTTCCGCTCAGCGTCGTTTCTCTGTCCAACTGATGCGAGGCACGCATATGGTCGAAAAAGAGTACCTCTTGCAGCAATGGGTCCGTCTCAGGGGTAAATGCGGTGCCGTAGACAACGCCGACATCGTAGCCCAAGGTGCGGGCGATGCGGGTCAGAAGCCGCGTATAGCGGGCGATGCCAGTGCCTTGGTCGAGGGTAAGATTTAGCCCATTATAGATGATGCGGCCGGGCGACCCGACCGGGCTGCTGATATTCGGCGTATTCGAGGCGGTTGCCTGTGTCATTGCAAGGAGCGGAGGAGCGAGTCGATCTGGATGCGTCGATACGCGACGCGAAATTGCGTCCCGCTGGAACGCCGCGCAGGGCCGGTCGTACGAAGGTCGCTCGCAAATGAAAGGTTCCCCTTCCAGATCGGCCTTCTGGGGCGAGGTTGCGGGACAGGCCGGATAAGCATGGGATTCCCTAGGATCGGAGCATCAGGTCTAGGCCGCCCCCGGTTTCCACCGGGCGGGGCGAGAGCATCGTGACAGCGTGGCGAAAGATGGTTTCCGGCTCGATCAGCTTCATGCATCGATGGTCGTGAGGACATAACTCCAGGCGCTCGTATCCGCAGGGCGAGCAGGGGACCGCTGCAGTCACCGTGCGCACGCTCTCGCCGCGCGGCCCCCATTCCTGCGGCTGGTGGCTGCCCGAATAGATGGCGAGCGTCGGTCTGCCGCAGGCTGCGGCGAGGTGCGCGACCCCCGAATTGTTGGCGATCACAAGGTCGGCTCGACGCACCACGCCGGCAAGTTCGGCCCAATCGATCCGGCCGCCGAGATTAACGAGGCGAGGCTCGCCATCGTGCTGGTCACAGATATGGTTGAGCGATGTCGACTGATCGCGCGCGCCGACGAGCACGACGTAGCACTCGACCTTGGCCAACAGCATCCCGATCAGATTTGTGTATCGATCGAGCGGCCAATCGCGCACCGTTGAATTGCTGAGCGGGGCGACCACGATGCATTTGGCCGATGGCGGGATCCCCGCCGGCGCCGGTGATCGGATATCGGGCCGACGGGCTATGCGGTTGAGCAGGTCCGGCGAGTAAAGCGGCCGGACTCGTTCCGCAATCAACTGCACGAGCAGTGACAGCTGCTCGCCAATGTGCAGTTCCGCCGGCAGAAAACGCGCCCCGGATTCTTCTTTCTCCAACAGGTGCACCCGCACACCAAAAAACCGCAACCGACTGCGCCAGGGGCGCCCGCCCACGAAAACACGAAATTCATAGCGTGCCGTCGGGTCGCTGTTGGCGAACTCGACCTCTATAAGAGTGACTCCAGATTTGGGCACTCGCTTTAGCCGTTTGCGGGCAACGACGTCCATGCCGCCGGTACGGGCTACCTCGATGGTGATCCTGACCTTGGCTGGCCAGAGGATTGGCGCCTCCAGTTGAAATGCGAATTCGGCGCGCAGCCGGCCCGTCGGCAGGCAAGTGTAGGGGCCGTATATCAGATGCGGGGCGATAACCGAGAAGTCGGTTTCATGGAAGAACGCCGTCCGCAGCGGCATTCGCGAGTGAAAGGCGTCGGGCCCGAGCACCACGGTATCGGTATCGACCGGCCGCAATTCGCGCGCCTCGAACTCGGCCGGGAGCACGATATCGAGATACGGGTGTCGCGTTCGCGAGCCTATTCCGCACCGCAGCGCGGCATCGACGTGACGCAGCAGCGGCCTTGTATCCTCGTCAACACGCAGATCCACTGCAATATCGAATTGACCTTTACAGACCTCCCGAAAGCGATCGACGTCCTCGACCGCGTCTCCCGTCCAGTTCTGTGAGTTCTCTGGAAAGTAGTCATAGGTCCGAATCTCGTCGGCTACGCCGAGATCTCGTGCGATCGTCGTATTCCACGAACCGCATACCAGAGTAATATGACTGTCGGGGAATGTGGCCCGCAATTTCTCCAAGGCCGGCAGTCCGATTAGAAAATCGCCGCGGTGGTCGAGCTTCAGCAGCAAAAGCCGTCGAGGGCGATCAACGCGGAAATTGTGCAACGCCGATTGCGCGCCAGCCGTCCCGGAGCACAGCAGGGCCGGGTGATTGGCGGCGCTTTGGCGGTGGCTCGCCGCCGGCGGCGGCTGTTTCGTAGAAATCATTCCCCCCAAGGAATTTGCCGTTCAGCCAGGAAATCTGATCAGCTTGGATCGCTGCGGAATTGGCCGGACCCATCGGGCGATAACCCGAGTTCCGTCGTCAAAGCGTCGACCACTGCGGGAGAAACGTTCTGCAGCAAGGTTAGCGTGGCCTGGCCAAGTGCCATCCGGCCGTAGATAGCCGCACGCTCGTTCATCACCCGGATCTCGACCAAGTTGTCGTTCGACTCCTCCAATGCAAAACTTATGTTGATCTGGGCAAGGCCGGGTCCTGACGGATGTATGCTCACCGTGCTGAGTTTTGATCCCGCCCAAACTTCGACCATAAAACTCATGTCAATGGCGTCTTCGGAAAATCCCAATACCATTTCTGCTACCCAGTTGCCGGGTGGCAGTGCAATGTACGGCCCATAAATCAGGTAACGGATCTTCCCGCTGATGTCAATCGGATGGATAGCGGGCTGATGGTGTTCTTCCAGGAAAAGATCCCGAGCCCAAGTTATATGTCCCAAGGCGGCGCCCATAAAGTATTCGACGTACGGGGCCAGGGCTCCATTTATTACAGCGAGGCTGTGCTCGGGTAACTGAGCCGGTGATGCCGCCCCCAAATCGTCATCCGACTGGAGTCGGGCCGCCCCCAACTCTGCAGCGATATTCTCAATATCGGCGACGCCGGCCGGCAACCCCAAATGGTGAGCTAGAGCCGCCACTGTCGCGGCGGGGTTGGGCCAATCACGTTCCGAACTCACGACAAGCGCACCGGGCAGTGCGATATAACGGCTCACAGATGCGCAACTGGACGCGACGCGACGCGACGCTTCTGCCGGTTCAAGATGATGCCGCATGATCAGGTCGCTCGCCGCGCGGCGCGGGTCATCCACCGCCACGACGAAGTTCTTGCTGGTCGCCATGAGCTTCTCGCGCAACCACCGGCTCGGCTGTCGCGCCCCGACGTAAAAATGCTGGCCCTCGGTCCTGATCAGCTCGGATGCTAGCTCTTCGGCGGTATTCGCTCCTGTCGATACGACGGGTCCCAAAACGGTCTGCGCCAAGCGCCAAATAACGGTATCGCACCAGTCGCCAAACCGGCCCGGAAGAGACACGCAGAACAGAATCATTTCAGCGTCTCGCTAGTGTCCTCTAGCATCCACTATTTCCCGGCTCGGGGCAATGCAGCATTGCGGCAAATGACCACACCTGCCGCCACGACGGCGAGAAAGTTGGTTCTTTGGGCTGCCGCGACCTGTTGAGCAGGCGATCAGTGTCGAAGCCTCGTCTGCGTGGTGCGGGGTCGCATCGGATCGGCACCAATTCGGTGATTGGCGCGGCATTCAGGCGGGCGCTAACATACGAACAGATGAGCTTTGCCGGAGCGTAGGAAATGATTCGGACGGGATTGGGGCGGCTTTCGCGTCGCAAAGCCAGCCGAGGCAAGGCGACCGTGTTGGCGACCCAGACGGAATCACACGAAGCCCAGACCGCATTCCACGACGCAATGAGCCAGCTGATCAATGAGGGTGCACAGGCTCAGGAGGCGCGCGACTGGGCGAGGGCTGCTGCTTACTACACACAAGCACTGGCGATGGTTGCCGAAGCGCCCAGCGATGGTGATAAATTCGTTACGTCTCGCCAGCGCGCGATGACGCTCGTGCAACTGGGTCATGTATTGCGAGAGCAGGGTGACACGGCCGGCGCCGAGAAGGCATTTCGAGAGGCCATCGACGTGGATGCCGCTCTCGACGAGGCCCACTACTTTCTCGGTCTACTGATGCAACGCTGGTCCCGCAGGGCAGAAGCGGCGCCGACTTATTTCAAAGGACTGCAGCTGACCGGAAGCCCCCTGCTGCGCCGCGGTTTGGAAGAATTGGATTATTCGCCGGCCGAAATCGACGGGGCGGTCGCGCAGGGCGGTCTACCGGATGCGCGAGTGATCCCTGACGATCCCGATTTTCCCCCGAATCCTGTTCAAGGCTTGCCGGAAAAAGTCAAGTCACTTAACTGGTTCCACTCGATCAATCTCGGGGAGGGCATCGTCACCCCCGGGGTGAAGACCCGGTACGAAATATCGCGCGAAGCCGACGCGCTCTTCGCGAAGGTGTCTGTGCGGGGTCGGTCGGTGGTCGATATCGGCGCTTGGAACGGAGGCTTTACCGTCGAGGCGAAGCGGCGCGGCGCGGGCAGCATGCTGGCCATCGACACCGATGCGTGGGCCAGCCCTGCCAGCCGCGGCAAGGAAAGCTTCGAACTTGTGATGTCGCGCCTCGGCATTGAGGTTGAGACCAAGCATCTCGACATTCAATCAGCGAGCGTCGCGGCGATTGGGCACTGGCAAGTGGTGCTGTTTCTCGGGGTCTTGTATCACCTTTTTAACCCGATCGCCGCGTTGAGATGTCTCTCGGACATCACCGACGAGGTGCTCGTGCTGGAGACCCATTTGGAGCTGCAGAATCTCACGACGCCGGCGATGGCGTTTTATCCGGGAAGCGAACTCAACGGCGATCCGACAAATTGGTGGGCGCCCAACCGCGCCGCGGTGGAGGCCTTGCTGAAGAGTGTCGGATTCCCAAAGGTGCTGTTTACGCCGCATCCGGCGGGCCCCAACGTCCGCGGGATTTTTCACGCTTTCAAATCGGAGGCCATTTGCCACAACCATATGGCAATCGCTTTGGCCGACGTGCAGTGATCGCGAAAAGGCTAATCCTCATGGCGAACTTAGCGTCGACAGATGCCATTAATCAGGCAATCGGTGGCCAATACCACGAGTGGTCCTCGCAGATAGCGATCGGCGCCGATTTCGATACTTGGCGGCATGTTTGCGCCGGCGGTATAATCTCATCAGGCTAGCCTGTGGGAGAATGGCGAGTGGCCCCGGTGGGATTACGATGGCTATCGCGCAAAAAATCGCAGGCTCCTCTAAAGAAGCTTATCCAGGAAGCCGACCGGGCGCTGAAGGCGCGCGAATGGGCGGCGGCTGCCTCCGGCTACACAGCAGCGCTCGCGATGGATGCGGACGCCTCGGGTCCGAGCGGTGGATCGATGACTCTGCGCCAACGGGCCGTGATATCGGTTCAACTGGGTCACATATTGCGCGAGCAGGGCGATGTGGCTGGCGCCGAGCATGCGTTCCAAAAGGCGATCGCGTTTGATGCAACATTCGGTCAGGCCCACTACTTCCTTGGCATGCTGTTGCAACGCAGTTCCCGCCAGGCAGAAGCGGCGGCTCGGTATTTCGAAGGCTTGAAATTGACGAGACGTCCACTGTTGCGCCGTGGGTTGGTAGAACTGGATTATTCCTGTGTCGAAATCGATGAATCGCTCGCACGGGGCAGGCTGCCTGACGTGCGCTCAATCCCAGACGATCCTGATTTTCCACCGCGGCGTGTCGAAGGTTTGCCGGAAAAGATCAAGTCTTATTATTGGTTCCACTCGATCAATCTCGGGGAGGGCATCATCACGCCCGGGCTAAAGACCCGATACGAAATATCGCGCGAAGCCGAGGCCATTTTTGCTCCGCTGTCTCTGCGCAGCCGCTCTGTCGCCGATATCGGTGCTTGGAACGGGTGCTTCACAGTTGAGGCAAAGCGGCGAGGGGCGAATCGGATGCTGGCGATCGACGATTACGCCTGGGCTCATCCGGAATTGCGCGGGAAGGAGACGTTCGATCTGGTTATGTCACGTCTTGGCATTGACGTCGAAACCCGGCTTATTGACATTCAAGCAGCGAGCGTCGCGGCGATCGGCCACTGGCAGGTGGTGCTGTTTCTCGGGGTCTTTTATCACCTTTTTGATCCGATCGCCGCGTTGAGATGTCTCTCGGACATCACCGATGAGGTGCTCGTGCTCGAGACCCATCTCGAGCTGCAGGATCTCACGAAGCCGGCGATGGCGTTTTATCCGGGAAGCGAACTCAACGGGGACCCGACAAATTGGTGGGCGCCCAACCGCGCCGCGGTGGAGGCCTTGCTGAAGAGTGTCGGATTCCCAAAGGTGCTGTTTACGCCGCATCCGGCCGGCCCCGACGTCCGCGGGATTTTCCACGCGTTCAAATCGGAGGCCGTGTACCACGAGCATATGTCAGCCGCTTCCGCGGACGGGCAGTGCTCGCGGAAAGACTAACATCATGGCGAACTTGCGTCGGCAGATACCATTAGGTCATTGCCTTATCAGGATTGGAAGGCGACGCACTGAACGGGCGCGACCGCGGTCTGCGCTGCACGCATGCAACCACGCACTGGCGGCGCTGATTGACAATGATCCCGGCCTTTGCGAAGCGGTCGGAAAGCGCGGCAAGTCGTGACGACATCGTGGATCTGACCGCGAGTGATAATGAAGGGCAGGACAGGGCGGCGCCAACCAAGCTGCAGGCGGAAGCGCGATGATCGTTAGCACGTTGCAGGAGGTCGATCTAATTTATGCGCTCTTCCTGGGGCGTATGCCGGAAAACAATTTTGTCCGGGAAGACAACATCGGGCGGCCTGTCACCGATCTCGCGAAGGCGGCGATCGACTCCGAAGAATTCGAACGCTCCGTCGTCGAGCGTTTTTTGCAGTATGAGCTGCTTCCGCATCGCGCCTTATCGGTGAGGCTGTTGCCCGATCTGTTGCGGCTGATCGCCGAAGCGCAGCTCGCTCCGCCCAGCGAGGGCCTCTTCGTTGGCGAATGGCAGGGCGTGCTGGGGCGCGTGCTCTCTGCCACCCCCTGCCGGCCAATGGTAGAAGCACGATATGGAGCAACCGGTCGGCAATTGATCGACCGGCTCTGCGCAACCGGTACGTCCAGCCAACTCCCCGCGCAACCCTCCGACGGCGACTGCCAGCCCCAGTCCCTTGAGATCGCGAAGCCCGAAATTGTGTCGGGAGTAGAAATCGTCGCCAATACGATTTGCCGCGGCTGGCTCGTCGATCGCAACATGCCCAACCGGCTTCTGCACGTGCAAGTGAGGCTCAACGGCAGCACCGTCAGGATCGTGGCCGCAGACGAATTCCGCCACGATGTCCAGGCGCTATACGGAGGCGAGGGACGGGCAGGATTTACCATTCGCCTCGATCTGCTGCCCGATGCCCGGTTTTTGAGCCGTGCCACCATTGCAATCGTCGCGGTCGGCCACGACTGGGTCGTACTGCCTGAGTATGTCGTCGAGCTAAGCCCTATCCCCGAAGTTGATATCGAGGCGGAATTTCGCGAAGAGCTGTTCCGCGTCCGCAATTGCATTGAAATGCTAGGGTCCGCTTATCGGTCGGATTCCGGAAACCGGCGAGCAATGCCGCTGTACCGGGCAGTGCACCATCTGCGCGCGCGGATCGCCGATCCGGCTGCCGTCGCCATTCGGCAAGAATTGTCCCAGCTGCTGGAATCCCTTAACCGTCTCGAACAACAGCTGCCATCGCTTCGACACGGTCAATCATGGGCGTTGGCGTTTTACAGCGTCGTGCGCTCTTTGCTCCCGTTCGTCCTTCCACCACCTCCAGTAACTAGTGCGGCGAGCTTTTCTCTCGTGGTCGTCGCAAATGCCAGTGCGCCTGGCGCTGCCGGGAAGACGCTTGCTTCCGTGCTGGCGCAAACCCATGCGCCGGACGAGGTTTTCCTGGTGTTGCCCGCCGACACGCGGCCCGAATTCGGCGCGCCGAAGGAGTTGATCGAGATTGTCCGGCTGCCGTCAGACGAGCCGGCGGCCTCGGTCATAAACAGCGTGGCTGCCCGAATGAGAGGGTCCCATCTCATCATTCTCGATGCGGGCACCACGCTCGCACCCGAGGCGCTCGCCTGGCTCGAGTCGGCAATCGAGCGGAGCGCCGCGCCGATCATCTACACCGACGCGGAAGTTCCGGCTGACGGGGAGGGCGGAAGCGAGCGCCTCCTTCCGCGGTTCCTGCCGGCATTCGATTACGATCTGCTGCTGCAACGCAACTACATTGGCGACGCGATTTGCATCGAGCGGCGAGCCTACGGGGAGCTTGACGGCCTCTCCTGCGATCCCTTGCTCGATCCCCGTCACGATCTCCTGTTGCGAGCGCTCGACCGATTTGGGCGCGGATCCTTCATCCATTTGCCTCTGTTGCTGATGCACAGCCCGCCCAGCCTTCCCTCGGGCGACCCGCAAACCGCACGGGACCGAACGTTGCGCACGGTGCAGCTCCATCTCGACCGGATCGGCAGTCGGGCGCGTGCCGTCGCGCATGAGGACCTGATCGGCCGACCCGTGTCCGATGCGGTCAAGATCCTTTGGCCGGATGATCCGACGAGCCGGATTTCGGTGATAATTCCGACCAGGGACAGTGTCGACATGGTGTTCGCGCTGATCTCGAGCCTGCGGCGTCGCGCGGCCAACTGGGGCCTCGTCGAAATCATCGTCGCGGTGAATGGACACCTCGACCCGCGATCACGATTTGGACTTTCCGAAATCGAGAAGCTGTTTGATCGCGTCCAGATAGTCTATCGCCAGGTACCGTTCAATTGGGCCGAGATAAACAACACTGCGGTTCGCGACGCGTCTAGCGGCGAGTTATTGGTGTTTTTGAATGACGACATGATCTGCTTGACGGATGCCTGGGATATCCGCGTGCGCGGCCAATTGGCGCGGGCCGAAATCGGGGTGGTCGGCGGACGGCTCCTCTATCCGAACGGGGCCCTGCAACACGCCGGCATTGCTTTTAGTCAAGACGGCACGACGGCTCACGAGGCGATGGGTGATGCGCCAGATGACGGCTCTTACCTGGATCGCACGTTGCTGACGCACGAAACCGGCGCCGTGACCGGCGCCTTTCTTGCCTGCCGCCGTGTTGTGTTCGAGAGTCTGGGTGGGTTCGATGCGCAACGCTACGCGGTAACCTCCAGTGATGCGGATTTCTGCGTCCGAGTGCGCGCTGATGGCAAGGCTGTGATTTACGATCCGTCCCTCAGCTGGATCCATTACGAGTCGGCATCGCGTGGGCGGGATTCAGATGATTATAAAAATCAATGGCGCGCCGAGACGGAGCATGAGCGTTGGCGCGCCGCCTTTTCCCAGATCGATCGCTTGGATTTGAACGTCAATCCTCACCTCGCCCGCTCGGTGCGCCCATTCTCGACGTTCCACCGACCGGACAGGGACGCAATCGATTTGTGGCTCCGAGCTCAGCTGAAGCGCCGCGAGCAGTGGCAGCGAGCGACCGGCTATCCCCCGCGTGTGCCTGCCCTCCTGACCATCGGATAGAAGCGGACGATTCTGTGCCATCGGACGTCGCAAATCCCCGCCAGCCGTCCCGATCGCGGGCTTGGGCCGCGCCCGTAGGGCGCGCATACGTCAGCCTCGGCGGCCCGCGGCACCGGTCCGGTCGCCGGCGGCCAATGCTGGAGCGCCCGGCGGCGCGCTATGGAATGGCCATCGGCTTTGTTGCAGCCGCCATTGCGGTAGCGTTTCTCGTCGAATGCTTAATCGGCAAATTTTTTAATTTTCCGTTTTACGCCGCCGTTGTCGCCGGCGCGTGGCTCGGCACGGGGCCGGGCTGTTTGTCGTTCATTCTTGCAACGCTGGCCGTCGAGGATATGTGGACACCGTCGCTCTTCAATTGGCGGGGCGACGCAGCCGAAATGCAGGGGTTTATCGCTTTCGTCTGCTTCGCGCTGGTGTGTCTTGCCTGGAGCTCGCAGCGCAGCCGCGCGCAACGGGCGCTCGAGGTAACCGTCCAGCAGCGCACGGCCGACCTCCTACGCACCAACGCCGCGATGCAGGTGGAAATCACCGAGCGGGAGGCCGCCGAGGAGGAGTTGCGCCACAGCGAAACCCTGCTGGCCCAGGGCCAAAAACTGAGCCGCACCGCAAGCTGGCTGTTGCAGCTGCCGGAGGGCGACATGCAATGGTCGGCCCAGCTTTTCGACATCCTCGGTCTCGACCGCGCGTCGCAAACTCCGTCCTACGGCCTGTTCACCGAGCGCATGCACCCTGAAGATCGTCCGCGCTTTGCCCAGGCGGTGGCGCGAGCAATCGAGGAAAACAGCGATTTCTCTTTGGAGGCGCGCATCGTCATTCCCGGCGGACTGACCAAATGCGTGCAAGCCGTCGGCGAAGTCAGGCGCAGCGCGGCCCAAGGCGTCGAGTTTATCGGTACGATCATGGATCTGACCGAGCGCAAGGGCACCGAGCAGGCGTTGCGCGACGCCGAATCAGCGCTGGCTCGCACCCTGCGCCTGGCCACGGTAGCCGAGCTTGCCGCCGCGATCGCCCACGAAATCAACCAGCCGCTTGCCGCGATTACCGCCAATGGCGGCGCCTGCCTGCGTTCGCTCGCCCAACAGCCCGCGATGCTCGACAGCGCGCGCGAGGCAGCAATCTGCATCGTTGCCGACGGGCACCGCGCGGGCGACGTTATCAAGAGGATCAGGGCGCTGTTCAACCAGGAGGAACCGAACCAGCTTCTGTTGGACGTCAACGATATCCTACAGCACGTGCTTGACCTGTCGCGCGGCGCCATCGACCAACAGCGTGTCGTCGCGCGGACCGAACTCGCAGGCTCACCCCTCTTGGTGGTGGGTGATCCCGTGCAATTGCAGCAGGTCGTCGTGAACCTGGTCACCAACGCGCTGGAAGCCATGATCGGGATCGCCGATCGGCCGCGGCAACTGACCATCCGGTCCGAGGTCGAGCGCGGCGCGGCCGTTGCTCTCACGATCGAGGATACGGGGCGCGGCTTCGACCCCGACCAGATGTCTCGTCTCTTCGACAGCTTCTACACGACGAAGCCGGACGGGATCGGCGTCGGGCTCGCGATCAGCCGCTCGATCATCGAGGCGCATGGCGGCACTTTATGGGCCTCTCCCGCGACGGGATGCGGAGCCAGGGTTGGCTTCACCTTGCCGCTGGCGACCGCCGGCGGCGAATGACCCAGGGAGCTGAGGCTTTTTATACCAAAGAGCGGCGGCAGTGTTCCTTGTCGGTAGCCAGGTGTCTCGACGGCCAATCGATCCGGCACGGGTGACCGGAGTATCATTGCTTGGCACAAGGCCCGGCACAAGGATAGGCGTGCTGCCGATGAAGAAGCTGATCGCGATCGTGGACGACGACAGGGCGGTTCGCGATGCTCTGCAACGCATGTTGCAGACGCACGGTTTCGCGACGGCCGTCTTTGCGTCGGCCGAGGAGTTCTTGAGCCGGGCCAAAGTGCGGAGCACATTTTGTCTTATCCTCGACGTCAGAATGCCCGGAATGACCGGCTTGGCGCTGCACGATTACTTGGTTGGCAAGGGTTTCCGGATACCGACAATCTTGATAACAGCGTGCCCGACGAGGCGTGAAGAGAGACGGGCCATCGCCAGCGGCGCGGCCTCGTATTTGGCGAAGCCGCTGAGTGAAGAGCTCCTGCTCGACACCATTCGCGAGGTGCTGGAAGATGGCGGGCAAGCCGAGGGTGCCGCAAGCCTGCCTCGGCCGGATAGGCACATCGAGGATTTGGTTTGAGCAAAGACCCTGTTGCGCCGGTGGTGGCGCAGGCGCCACGCGGCGGATTGCTGCCGAGGCATTTGCGGCGGCTCGAGGCGGAGGCGATCGCGATCTTGCGCGAGGTCGCCGCTGAGTTCCGCAACCCGGTATTGCTCTATTCGATGGGCAAGGACTCGAGCGTTCTCCTGCACCTCGCGCGCAAGGCCTTTCATCCCGCGCCGCTGCCGTTCCCGCTCCTCCATGTCGACACGACCTGGAAGTTCCGCGAGATGATCGAATTTCGCGACGCGACCGCGGCGCGCCTCGGGCTGGAGCTGATCGTTCATGTCAATCGGGAAGGGTTGGAGCGCGGGATCAGCCCGATCGCATCGGGCTCGGCGCTGCACACCACGGTGATGAAGACCGAGGCGTTGAAGCAGGCGCTCGATCAGCATGGTTTTGATGCCGTCGTCGGCGGGGCGAGGCGCGACGAGGAGAAGAGCCGGGCGAAAGAGCGGGTCTTTCGGTACGCGG
>Ga0210394_10002985_pt1 | contig 22170 bp, 23 predicted proteins | sample IncBWC12MmetaG_FD_160121 | JGI IMG/M metagenome (GOLD analysis project Ga0210394, IMG submission 160121) | Forest soil microbial communities from Barre Woods Harvard Forest LTER site, Petersham, Massachusetts, United States - Inc-BW-C-12-M | ecosystem: Environmental > Terrestrial > Soil >... | reverse complement strand
CTGTAGAGGCTACGCGAATAGCCTTCGGTGACGGTGACCGCTTGCACGTTGGTGTTGCCCTGCGCGCCGGGCATGTTGTGGTCGACCCAGGCGGCGTCGAGGAATTCCATCAGCGGCCAGTCCAGCGTATCGATCCAGATCACCGGCTCTTCGGAATTATTGCCGTGGTCGTGCCAGGTGCCATTCGGAGTGAGAATGAGATCGCCGTAGTTTGCCGTGACACGCTCGCCCTCGACGACGGTATAGCCGCCCTTTTTGGAGAGAATGGTCCGGCTCGCATTCGGCGAATGCAGATGCACCGGCGCGACGTCGCCCGGATTATAGATCGAGATGGCGCAGCGGATGGTGTTGGTGACCTGCAAGCGGCCGTTCAGTCCGGGATTGAGCAGAAGAATGCTCTGGCGGTCGGCGAATTCAATGGGGGACACGTCGGCTTTGCTGGCGATCTCCGAGATTTGCTTGAGGTAGCCGTTGTATTCGTTCCACTTCCACATATACGGAATGGTTTTCATCTGATTGACGGCGACACGACCGGTGGCGATCTGACCGGAACCTTCGCCGCTCGTCTCGCTGAACCACGGCTTTTGCGCCGGTGCGTTGGCCTGCGTGCGCACCCAGACGTTATGCTTGCCGGCGTCGGTATTGATAGCTTCCATTAATTCGCGCGCTTTGTTCGAAAGCCCGCTCGGGGCAGGGGCCTTCATTGTCACCGTTGCCATGACGTTTTCTCCTTAAAGGGGCCGGTCGCGTCCGCATGCCCGAAATAGCGTTGCGGATTGGCTAAAGAAACTCCAATCCACGCCTTTGCCTGACGTATAGTGACTCCGTCAGATGTTTGCAAAGCCGTCTCGGTTGCGCGCCGCGATGCGTGCCCCGTCCGAAAAGGTATAGCGCACGTTCCTCAGGCGGCCAGGAAATCGCGGATGGCGCGAGTGAACTCCGCCGGCCGGTCCATGTTGGAAATATGACCGGCGCCGGCAAGCTCGACGAAGCGCGAGCCGGGAAGCTTTTCGTGCAGCTTCCGCATGGGGGCCGTGGCGGCGTCCTTCTCGCCGCCGAGAAACAATACCGGGTGCTTCACGGTGGCGACTGCGGAGGCGTAGTCGTGCGCCGCAAGCGCCGCCGCACACCCGATAAATCCATTGACCGGCGTGTTTCGGATCATGGCACGCACCTTCTCGATGTGCGGCGGATTTTTCGCCACGATTTCAGCCGGGAACCAGCGCGCGATGGTCGGTTCGACCAAAGCCTCGATGCCCTGTTTTTGCGCCACCGCGATGCGCTCCTCCCATTGCTGGCTCGACTGCGGCGTCGACTGGCACGGCGAGTCGCAAACGATAATGCGGTCGAAGCGATCGGGATGGCGCTCGGCAAGCCCCAGCGCGGTCGCCCCGCCCATCGACAGACCGGCAAAGTGCGCCTTCTTGATCGACAAGGCGTCGAGTAGGCCCATCGCATCGGCAAGCAGCGTGTCGTAGGCATAGCGGCCCGCCGGCGCGTCGGTATCGCCGTGGCCGCGCTGGTCGTAGCGCAGCACGCGGTACGAATCTTTCAACGCCGCCGCTTGCTCGTCCCACATCGCGAACGAGGTCGCGAGCGAATTCGAGAAAACAAGGCATGGTACGTTTTCTGGCGCGGCATCCGGCCCGTCGATTTGATAATTGATAGTGATGCCGTTCGCTTCGATTTTCATGTTGGTTACCTGGTCTGTGATTTCATTGCGGCAAAAAATCTTCGAGGAGCGCGGCGAGCGCTTGCGGTGCTTGCGTCGGCATGAAGTGGCCGGCGTTTTCGATCAACTCAAAACGCGCGCCGGGAATCTTCTTCGCAAGCTCGGCCGAGCCGGCATGCGGCCGCACTGTGTCGTGCCGGCCGGCGGTCACCATGGCCGGGCAGCGGATTTGCGGCAGCATGTGCAGCATGTTGGTGCGCGCCAAGGCCCGGAAGGCAAAACCGAAGCAGACCGGATCGTTCGCCAGATAGCGTCCGAGATAAGCCTCGTAAGCGGCGCGGTCGCCGAGATTGGGCGGGTAAGAGAGCGCAAGCGTCGCCGCCAGCGAAGCGCGCATGCCTTCGCGCGCGGCAAAAGCGGCGCGCTCGTCAAGCGCCGCGGCGCGGCTCGCATCGACGCCGGGCGCCGGATTGCATAAAACGAGCGCGCCGACCCGATCGGGGTGCTTTTCCAGGAAACGCAGCGCCTGGGTTGCCGCCGCGGCGACGGTGACGAAATGATAGGGCGGATCGAGACCGACGCCTTTGGCGATCGCCTCGAAGTCATCGACTAATATGTCGTTTGAAAATTCCTGCCGCACTTTTTCCGACAGGCCCGAACCGCGTTGGTCGTAGCGCAACACGCGAAAGCGCTGCGCAAGGCGCGGCGCAACGGCGTCCCAGGAATGCAGTGTGCCGCCAAGCTCATGAAGGAGCACGACGGAACGCCCGCGCGCACCGGCAAGCTGGTAGTTGAGGCTCACGCCATTGGCGTCGATGAAAGGCATGCCAACTCCTCAAAATTCCCAACCGATGAGGCGGTCGAGCGAATAGAAGCCGCCGCCATGAATCAGGAAATAGAACGTCGCGACCAGCCACATTGTCGTATATTCGAGGCCCAGCTTGTTCCAAAAATATCGGCCGACACGCCAACGCTCGAAATTCGTTACGATCAAAAACAGCACGAGCGGCAAAGCGGCAGCGCGCGTGAACAAACCAAGCGCCAGCATGGGGCCGGCGATAAGCTCGGTCGCCGCGATCAACGGCGCCCACAGCCAGCCGGGGCGATAACCCCAAGCGTCGAGGTCGACAGCCAGCATGCGCACGTCGCCCTGGCGGATGCCGGTCCCCGGGAAGAAGCCAAATGCCATGCGCAAACCGTGCGGCACCATCCACAGCCCGACCACGACGCGCAATAACGCCTCGCTCAATGGCGCCAGCGTCCGATAAGCGGACTCCAATTGCGGAAACACCAACTGCGTTTCGGTCATGTTTGGGTCTTGCTTCGGACTTGCTTCGGTCTCGGTGGGACAGATTTGGCGAGACGACCGGCCGCTCGCTCAATGCGCCATCAGCACGGGCAGCTTCGCATTGGCGAGGATGTGCCGCGTGGTGCCGCCGAAGATCATCTGGCGCAGACGGCTTTGCGTATAGGCGCCCTTGACGATGAGATCGCAACCAAGCTCGTCGGCTTTGGTGAGAATGGTTTCGCCGGCGCTGCGCTTGCCGATTGGCTTCTGCGTGATTGTGTCGGCGGCAATGCCGTTCAGCTTCAGGGAATGCGCCATTTGCTCGCCGCTCGGTCCGGCGACGGTCGCGCCCTCGACCGTCAAGATGGTGATGCGGTCGGCGAGGCGAAGCAGCGGCATGGCATCCGCCATGGTGCGCGCCTGTTCGGTGCTGTTATTCCAGGCGACCAATATATTGGTGCCAAGCGAGCGCGGCGAATTCGGCGGCGCGATCAGCACCGGCCGTCCGCTTTCGAACAGTGCGGATTCCAGCGTGATCATGGATGGGCTTTGCCATTCATCGCCCGGCCGCGCCAGCACGATCATGTCGAAGACGCGGCCGTAGCCGCCGACAAAATCGTGCCCGCTCGGCGCGTCCATTAGCCACGTCCATGACAGCGAGGCCGGCGCCTCGCCGACGCGGGCCGCGATGCGATGGTTATCCATGAAAGAGCGGAACAGCATTTCGGCCTGCCGCACGATCTCGGCGTCATTTTCCTTGACCGCCACCATGGTGAGCCCGCTGTCGGGGTCCATGGCGACGAGATCGGCGACCGCCGGACGCAGCGGGAAGCCCTCGATGCAGCTGTCGAATTTCTGCGCCAGTAACAGCGCGGTGTCCAACGCCGATACCATGGTGGAACCTTGCTCGGTCGGAACGAGAATGGTTTTCATGCGCGCGCCCCAAATGCTGTCGGCACAGCCGTAGAAGTTTCCCCTTTTGGAAGGCGCCCCTTACCGGGGTCTTGGGCTTGCAGTCATACTGCCGCGTCAATCCGTGCCGGACAAGCTCCCGCCGCCCTTCGAGCTCCGGTCAATGTGGACCGATGCCGCCCTGGAAGTCGGCAAGCACATCGATAAGCGGTGTCGGCTCAACCTTCACTGGCCCGGTGAACGGCCGGTCGATGGCAATGATGGCCAACAGCTCTCCGAAAATGACCATCGCGAGCAGGCCGGTCATCATGATTTGCACACGCAGATTGCTCGTTCCGAAGAAGAAGGTGAACACGATCGTTATGAAGGCCCCGCCGAAGAGCACGAACCATATGACGCCGGGAACGGCGCCTTTTGCGGCTATAAGCCTCGCGCGGCGCGCCTGTGTCATCTGGTCGAGCTGATACAGGATTTCGGACATGACCGGGTTGCCGGCGTTCTGGGCTATGCCGGATTGCAATAGCGTTGCGTAGATTGCATCGAGAGCCTTGCGGGCAGAGGCGCTAGCACTCGGCACGCCACGGTCCATAGCCGGCCAGTCGTCGGCGATGGCTGCCTCGAGATAGGTGGTGACCGCAGCGGGGATGTCGGCCGCGGGCTTTTCGCCCATGCCCTGCGACAGCCGGTAGATTGTCGTTGCCGCTCCGGCTTCCTGCACGACGCTGGCCTCGGCTTCGCTGAACTTCTGCCACACCACGATGATGGCGAAGGCAAGCAACACCGCATAAAGGACGCCCAAGACCGCATACTTGAATCCGGCGATCTCGTTATTTGCCGTCAATCGCTCGAGAGTGACGTAGCGGCGGACGACGGCAGGGCCTAGCATCGAGAGCAGGCTTCCTAAGCCGATCAGGATCGTGCCCGAAAGCCACAGCGAGTGACTGGTGAGAAAGAAGATCATTCTTGATCCGCTCGATCTGCTGCGGCCAGAGCCTTATCGGTTTTGATGGTATCGAAACCGGGCTCTAGCTTTTTGTTTGAGCATGATCTTTTCGGAAAACCGGTATCCACTTTTCCGGACCATGCGCAAGGTGAACTAAAACCGCATATTGCGGCGCGGACCGCCGCCGGACAAGCTGATCGGTTGAGAAATATTACCGGGATAAGCGCCGCGCGGCGCCGTGTACTCGTCACCTTTGATAGAATGCTCCCGATTCGCGCTGCGATTCTTCGCGGTTGCACGACGGGGTGATTGCCATGCGAAACTACGGCATCCGGCAAGTTCAATCGACCGCCCGTATTCTTCTGATTTGTCCGGATTGCGGGCAGGAAAACTCGGAATTTGCCGAGACGCTGCGCGGCATGGGCACGTTCTACTGTAACGGCGACGATTGCGAATACATCTTCAACCTCGCGCCGGGCCGCCGTACGGACTTCGGCAAGGGATTTGTCGACGCCTGCAAGCGGTTTTACGCCGCGTTCTATACGGTGCGCGGCCAGAAGGTTCGCTAGCGATTATTTCACCGCTTGCGCGGCCGCCTTCACGAGCGCGACCGGATCGGTAAAGGCGGCGACGCCAAGCTCCCGCAGCTTCTCGACAGCCGCATCGACGCTCATCTGGCGCGTCGCGGCGTGGCCAGCGGCAAATCCGACAAATAACGGCTTTGGCAGCGGCTCGGCCGCGATCCAGGCAATGAGCGCGTCGATGCGTTCGGCGAGCGAGCGCGAGGCGATCACGGTCTGAAACACGATCGCCTTGATATTCGGCCGCACGGCGAGCACGCGGGCGATTTTCAATCGCTCGGTCATGGTTTCGTCGGGGGCGCCGCGCAGATTGTCCATGAAGCTCGCGGCGCGCAGACCGTGGTCGGCTAAAAGGTCCATCATCATCATGGCAAGTCCCGCGCCCGACGTGACAAGGACGACATCGCCGTCGGTCTCGACGAGCTGGAAGCCGAGATCGCGTGCCGAACGCTCAAGCGCTGTCATCGCGCGCTCGGCGAGCTTGCGGCTTGTGGGAAACTCGTCCGGGTCGTGGCGGAAGTCGGCGGCCTCGTCACGGATGATCTTGGCGTCGCAGGCGACGAGGTTGCCGCCCTCCGTCAGCGCCAGTGGATTGATCTCCAAAAGCTCCAGATCCTCTTGGCGAGCGATTTCCGGAAGCCGCGCCGCGTAGCGCGAAAGCCGCGCCGCGAGCTCGCGCGGAAAAAGTTTGGCGATTGCCGGGTATATCGCTTCAGGAGTTGTCGCGTCCGCAATCGGAATGCGCGCGAGCTTCGCCGATTGCTCGACATTCTCACCACCCCGCGGCGCGATGAGGAGATCGAACCTCTGCTGGGTGCCGTCGATGCGCATCGCGATAAAAATCTCGCGCATGATCGGCACCGCCTCTTCGAGAAGAAGCGGCGTATCGGCATCGTCGAGATTGGCAAGGATCAAGCGCCGCACGTCACGGAAATCGGCGACGTCGCCGAAGCGGCGTACCAAGCCGTGCTTGCCGCGGCCGCCCTCGAGAAGCTGCGCCTTCAGCAGAAATCCAGGCCAGGAGGCGGCCTCGTTGGGCGGGCCTTCGCCGGCGCCGAGCAATACGCTACGCGGCACGGCAATGCCGTGGCGGCGCAGCAAGGCTTTTCCGTCGGCCTCGGCGAGACGCATAATGGCTGACTTCCTTGGGCGCCGTCCGGCGCAGGTTTCCCGGAGTCTATCGCATGTCGGGCCAATTGCGCCTGCCGTTCCTCGATCCCGAGCCGTGGCGGGTGGCGGTGATCAGCCCGACCGGACGCTATGCGCGCAACCAGGTTGCCGGCATGATCGCGGCCGGCACGCCGCTCGTTGGCGGGATCGCACTCGGCCGCGGCGGGACCGATATGGACGGACTGCCGCTCTACGACCGGATCGGCGATCTGCCGCAAGAGCCGAATATCGCGGTGATCTATACGCCGGCCGAGGGCGCGCGCGATGCCGTCGCCGAATGCGCTCGCGCGCGCATTCCGACCGTCATCGCCGCCGCCGAATACGTTCCAGTGCACGATACACTCGCCGCGGTGACGGCCGCGCGCGCGGCAGGCAGCTGGCTCATCGGGCCGAACACGCTCGGGATCTTCGTGCCGGGCCGGGGGCTACTCGGCTCCATCGCCCCGAGTTTTTGCCGCGCCGGGCGGCTCGCGGTCATCGCGCGCAGCGGCACGGTGGCGCTCGCTTTGGCGCGGCAGTTGACGCTCGCCGGCATCGGCCAGCGCATCGTCGCCCATATCGGCGGCGACAGCGTAATCGGGCGCAATCCGCATGAATATCTGCAGGCGCTCGCCGGCGACGAGGCAACCGCGGCGGTGCTGTATTGCGGCGAGATCGGCGGCGACAAAGAATATGCCTTCGCCGAGGCCGCGCGGAGCTTTGCCATGCCCGTCATCGCCATGGTGGTCGGCCGCCATGCGCCACTGCAGAAACAAATGGGCCACGCCGGTGCGCTGATCGGCAGCACGCGCGAGAGCGCCGACGCAAAATTAGAAGCGCTCGCCGCCGCCGGCTGCCGGATCGCCAAGGGTTTGGAGGACGCCGTCGCGATGGCTGCAAGGCTTGGCGGGATGGTCTAAAGTTTGGGCATCATGTCTAATCCCTATCAACATCGGTCCGTAAAATACCTCCGCCGGCAAGAATTTTTTCCCAGGGAATGTTCATGAAATTGCACTGGTCGCCGCGCTCGCCATTCGTACGCAAGGTCATGATCGTCGCGCATGAGCGCGGCCTGACCGGGCGCATTGCCTGCGTTCGCACCGTGGCGGCAATGACCCAGCCGCACGCCGAACTGATGAAAGATAATCCGTTATCGAAAATACCGACGCTCGTTCTTGACGACGGGACGGTGCTCTACGATTCGCCCGTCATCTGCGAATATCTCGACGCGCTCGACGGTACGCCAAAACTGCTCCCGCGCGAGCCCAAGACGCGCATGACGGCACTGCGCCGGCAGGCGCTCGGCGACGGGTTCCTGGACATGATGGTGACACTGCGTAACGAACGCGAGCGTGCGCAGCCTTCCGAGGTCCACATGGCGAGCACGGCGGTACGAAAAGCCGCCGTGCTGGAGAGCTTGGAGCGCGAAGCGGAAGCGCTCACCACCACGCCATTCGGCATTGGCCATATCGCGATCGGCTGCGCGCTGTCTTATCTCGATTTCCGCTTTGCCGGCGAGAATTGGCGCAAGGGCCATCTGCGGCTCGCCAATTGGCACGCCTCGTTCGCCGCGCGGCCGTCGGTGCGCGCGACCCAGCCGGTCGACGATTCGTAAGCTTCACCCCAGCGTCGGGTCGAGCACGATCTTGCCCTGGCCTTCGTGCGCCTCGACCAGGCGGTGCGCCTCGGCGGCCTGCGACAGCGGCAGCACGCGCTCGATCTGCGGGATGACCTTGCCTTGCGCCGCGGCGGCAAGGCAGTGCGGCAGATCGGCCGGCGTGTAGCCCGGCATGCCTTTGATCGTGATGCGCTTGTGGTAGAGGTGCGAGAAGTCGATCGCGACATGCGGCCCGGCATGCGCGCCGGCGGTGACGAGCCGGCCGTTCATGCCGATGCCGCGGAAGGCAAGCGGCAGCACGGCTGGATTGGCGATGTTGTCGTACAAGACATCCACGCCCTCGCCCTCGGTGATTTTCATGATTTCATCGAAAATGTTCGCGGTCGCGTAATTGATGCCGTGATCGGCGCCGAGCTTCTTGCCGAGCGCGACGCGCGCATCGGAACCGGCCGCCGCGATCACGCGCGCGCCGATCACGTTCTTGGCGATCTGGATGCCGATCGTTCCCAGATTGCCGCCGGCGCCCATGATCAGTACGGTCTCGTCGAATTTGAGATCGGCGACGTGGATCAGGAGATTCCATGCCGTCGGCACGTGGCGCAAAATGACGGCGGCGCGATGAAAATCGAGGTGTTCGGGAAGCGCGACCGCGGCGCAGGCCGGCACGGCGACCATCTCGGCAAATCCGCCCGGCCGCCTGATGCCCATCATGCCGCGCGGCCCGTCGTAACCGCCGCCATCCTCCGCGCAAATATTAAGCGGCATGAAGCCCGCGGCGGCGACATGATTGCCGACGCGCCAGCGGCTGACCTGCGGCCCGATCGCATCGACGATGCCGGCGCAATCGACGCCGGGAATGAGCGGCAGCACCGCGCCTCGCGCGGCTTCCTTGCCGGCGCGCAGGCTCACGTCGAGGACGCGATTGACGGTCGCCGCGTGCACCTTGATGCGGATTTCGCCGGCGCGCGGGACGGGATCGGGAACCTCTTCGTAGCGCAAAACGTCGGGCGGACCGTATTCGTGGATAACGACGGCTTTCATGCTAAGTCTACTTGTAAATCTACTTGGCTTTCATCGCGAGCGCGGTGATAGGTTGTTGCCGGACATGACGTTTCCGAGGTCGATCGTCAATGGAGTGCGAAGACAAATTCGCCATCGCCGAACTGATCCAGGCTTGGGGCGTCTATCGCGACCAAGGCAAGTGGCAGGAACTGCGCGGCACGTTCACGCCGGACGGCCACATTTCCATCTCCTGGTTCCGCGGCCCGTTCGAGCAATTCGTCGAGCGTTGCAAGGCGAACTTCGCCGCCGGCCACACCTGGTCGCGACATCATCTGTTCGCACCGACCATCAAGCTCGCCGGCGATCGCGCGGTCGCCGAGACGAGCGTCGTTATCCGCGTTCGCCAGCAGTTCAAAGGCGTGCCGGTCGATCTGACCTCTTGCTCGCGCTTCCTCGATCGGGTGGAGCGCCACTCCGGCGCCTGGCTGATCGCCGAACGCGCGGCGATCTATGAGCGCGACCGGCTCGATCCGGTTGAGCCGTCGCCGGAATACGAGAAGTTGTTCTTGGCCGGCGGCGCCGCGCGCTTTCCGGAGCAATATCGCTACATGGCGTTTCGGCTGGCGCATTCCGAAGGCCGCACGCTGGCGCCCATTATCTATCGCGACGGCGGATCGGAGACGGCGGACCTTTACGCGCGGTTTTCCGCCTGGCTTGACGGCGGAACGGCTTGACGCGGACAGGAGGGCCGGGACACTAGAGCCTAATCGGTTTTGATGGAATCAAAACCGGGCGCTAGCTTTTTGATGAAGCATGATCTTTTCCGAAAACCGGTATTCACCCCCGGATCGGAGTCCGGGGGCAGGCTTTTTCGGGATCATGCCGTAGCCCGCCAAGATTTCTGGAGCCCTTCATGGCCGTCTATACCGATGTTGCGGCGGAAGATCTCGGCCGCTTCCTTGCCGGTTACGACATCGGCGAGCTGTTGGCCTACAAGGGCATCGCCGAGGGCGTCGAAAACTCGAACTTCCTCGTTCATACCGGCGCCGGCAATTACATCCTTACGCTCTATGAGCGGCGCGTCGCCGAGCGCGATTTGCCGTTTTTCTTAGGCCTGATGGAGCATCTGGCGAGCCGCGGCATCACCTGCCCGCAACCGGTGAAGAATCGCGCGGGCAAGATGCTGGGAAAGCTTGCCGGGAGACCAGCCGCCATCGTCACCTTTCTGGATGGCCTATGGATCCGCCGGCCGAGCGCGGCGCATTGCGCAGCGCTCGGTGAAGAATTGGCGCGCTTACATCTCGCCGGCGCCGATTTTCCGATGCGCCGCGACAACGCGCTGTCGGTCGCCGGCTGGCGGCAACTCTACGAAGGCTGCCGCGAGCGCGCGCATAAGGTGGAACGCAATATCGAGTCACTGGTCGCCGCCGAGCTTGACGTGCTGGAACGCGACTGGCCGCGCGGCTTGCCGCAGGGCGTCATTCATGCCGACTTGTTCCCGGACAATGTCTTTTTCCTCGGCGAGAAACTGTCCGGGCTGATCGATTTTTATTTTGCCTGTACCGATACGCTCATGTACGATGTCGCCATCTGCCTCAATGCCTGGTGCTTTGAGTCCGATCATTCTTACAACGTCACCAAGGGCCGCGCGCTCCTTGCCAATTACGCCAAGACGCGTGCGCTGTCGCACGAGGAGTGGGACAAGCTGCCGCTTCTTGCACGCGGCGCCGCCTTGCGTTTCCTGCTGACGCGGCTCGTGGATTGGCTCGACGTTCCGCCAGGCGCGCTCGTCCGGCCGAAAGACCCGCGCGAATACGCACGCAAGCTTCGCTTCCACCAGAAGGTCAAGAGCGTGCGGGATTACGGAGTGAGTGCGCCGTGAATGCCGCACTGCCGCAGGGACTGCCACATGTGGTCATTCACACCGACGGCGCCTGCTCCGGTAATCCGGGGCCCGGCGGCTGGGGCGCGATCCTCACTTTCGGTGATCACGAAAAGGAGCTCAAAGGCGGCGAGGCGAACACCACCAATAACCGCATGGAACTAATGGCGGCGATCTCCGCGCTCGAAGCGCTCAAGCGGCCATGCCGCGTCGATTTGCACACCGACAGCCAATATTTGCGCAATGGCATCATGAGTTACATTGCGAAGTGGAAGCAAAATGGCTGGCGCACGGCGGACAAGAAGCCGGTCAAGAACGTCGATTTGTGGAAGCGGCTTGATGCCGCGCTCGGCTCGCACCAGCTGCGCTGGCACTGGGTAAAAGGCCATTCCGGTCACGACATGAACGAGCGCGCCGACGTGCTCGCCCGCGAAGCGATTGCGGAAATTCGGGGAGGCGTTTCGTAGGGGCGGGTTTCAAACCCGCCCCTACGCCGATGCCTTACAGCGACTTCAGCAGATTGTCGGCGCCCGAGATTTCGGCCTTGCCTGGGGCATCCTCGACGTTGAGCGTCTTGACCACGCCGTTATCGACCACCATGGCGTAGCGTTGCGAGCGCACACCGAGGCCGCGTTCGGTCAAGTCCGCCGTCAGGCCCATGGCCTTGGCCCAGTTGCCGCTGCCATCGGCCAGAAATTCGATCGCATCGCCGCCGGAAGCCTTCTTCCAGGCGTCCATTACGAAGACGTCGTTGACGCCGGTTACTGCGATGGTGTCGATGCCCTTGCCCTTGATTGTGGCCGCGTTCTTCACGAAGCCCGGCAGGTGGTTTTTGTGGCAGGTCGGCGTGAAGGCGCCCGGCACCGCGAACAGCACCACCTTCTTGCCCTTGAACAATTCGTCCGAAGTCTTCGGCTTTGGTCCATCGGCCGTCATCACCATGAAGGTGCCGCTCGGTGCGCGGTCGCCTACCTTAATCGCCATGATCGTTTTCCTCTCGCGTTCACAATAAAAACTCGTCCGCAGCGGTATGTCGCTACTGCGACGGTGCCATAAACTAGCGTCCCGCGCGAATTAGTCGAGATGGGCCGGAACCTCGATGGCGTCGTCCTGGGAAACCGCCGTGAAAGTGAGTATCGCGCCGATGGCATGCGCGTCGGGCGGCACCCCATCGAGATCGAATGTAAATTGCCGTGTCTCACCGTCGCCGCCCGTCGATTTCGGCTGCGGCAGCGCCCAATCGGGCGTGGGCCCTTCGACGAACAGATCGACCGGCGCGCCCGCAGGCCCGGCAACGTCCACGACAACGTGGTCGTGCGCGCCGCTCGCGATGCGATGCACGGCAAGAATGGCAAGCCCCTTACTTGGTCCGGTATTTGGTCCGAGCGGGACGCGCCGCGGCACGCGAATTTCCGCCTTCGCAATCGCTGCGTCTTCGGCGCCGTCGCCGTTGAGCGCGAGCTGCAAATTGGCCTCGACCGGGACGCAAAGATTTCCACAGATGGCATAGCCGAGCTTGAGATGCAGCGACGATTGTTTCGCCATGTCTTCAGGAGTGACCTGGAGCGGCAAGATGACATGATCGACATAGCCGATCGAATTGCCGCCGGCGCCGTCGGAGAATCGCTCCGGCGCCGGCCACAACACAATGGCCGATTTCACATTATCGGACCCCGAAAAATCGAAAGTCGGCGGAACACCGGTATCGCCGGGATCGCGCCAATAGGTCTTCCAACCCGGGTCAAGCTTGATCTCTATTCCCGCGCGCACCAATGTCGCGCCGGGTGTTTTGGTCATCGCTCCCGCGATCAGTCGCGCCGAGGTATGCGGCTGCTCATTCCAGGCGGAAGCGTCCTGCGCCCAAGCGACCGAAGACCAAACCGAAGACCCGACCGGTATCTCTGACAGACCAATCAGCGTGACGGCCACAAGCGTTAATCGAAGTGCTGTCGTCATCGCTGCTGTCTAGGGCGAACTGCAGGCGAGCGCCACTGACATGATCGTGACCACATGATCGTGACCATTTGGCGCGTAAAGCAGTTGGGCGAAACTGACTTCGCGCCACCGGACTGCCGCAATTTGGACCGCGCCGTGATGGCTATAGGGCATATCGTGAACTTTTAGCTGATCGCTCGTTTGCAAATACGGATCGATCGGCTAACCTTTCCATATGAAAATGCCGCGCGGCACATCGGGAAAATCAAGGCGCCGAGGCTATCTCGACGGCCAGATGCTGATCGCCATGCCGGCGATGGGGGATGAACGCTTTTCGCGCTCGCTGATCTATATCTGCGCGCATTCGTCCGAAGGCGCCATGGGCATCGTGGTCAACCACCCGGCGCCGAACATCAACTTCTCCGATCTCCTGGTGAAGCTCAACGTGATCCCGGCCGCCGACGTCATTCAGCTGCCGACGCGGGCCGACGGGGTGAAGGTCATGCGTGGCGGCCCGGTCGAAACCGAGCGCGGCTTCGTCCTGCATAGCGCCGATTTCTTCATCGAGAATTCGACGCTGCCGATTGATGACGGCATCTGTCTCACTGCCACTATCGATATTCTGAAAGCGATAGCGCGCGGCGACGGGCCGGTTAGCGCCATCCTCGCACTCGGCTATGCCGGTTGGGCGCCCGGTCAGCTCGAGAACGAGATTCAAAGCAATGGCTGGCTGCATTGTGCGGCGGATGCCGAACTTATCTTCGGTCCCGATATCGGCGCCAAATACGAAAAAGCTCTCAAAAAGATCGGGATCGATCTCGGCATGCTGTCGAGCGAAGCCGGCCACGCTTAACAGGTATCAGTAATCGGTAATCAGGATCCGAAAACCTTTGTCCTGACGCCCGACTCCTGTTGCCTGACGCCCGACCCCTCCGGCTCGAGCAGTGCGCGCGCCCGCTCGGCGCTCATCGGTTCGCCGAACACAAAGCCTTGCGCGAATTCGCAGCCGAGCTGAAACAATTCGACCGCGTCAGAATCGGTTTCGGCGCCTTCCGCCACCACGTCCATGCCGAGATCGTGGGCGAGCGTGATGATCGAGCGCAGGATGACCGGGCGCGTGCCTTTAGCCGTCGTGCGCACGAAGGACTGGTCGATCTTGATCGTGTCGAACGGAAAGCGTTGCAAATAGGACAGTGAGGAATAGCCGGTGCCGAAATCGTCGAGCGCGAGGCCGGCGCCGAGTTCGCGGATCCGAAGCAGCATTTGCGCGGCGTGTTCCGGATTTTCCATCACGACGGATTCAGTGAGTTCGAGCTTGAGCGATCCGCGCGCCAGCGGCGCGCGTGCCAATACGGTACGCAGGTCTTGGATCAAATCGTGGCGCAGCAATTGGCGCGACGAAACGTTGACGCTGGCGAATATCGGCTCGCGATCACGCAGCGTGCGCTGCCAGGTGGAAAGCTGCCGTGCGGTGCGATCGAGAACGAACAGGCCGAGTTCGACGATCAATCCGGTCTCTTCGGCAATGCTTATGAATTCAGCCGGCGATAGCCGGCCGAGTTTCGGATGATTCCAGCGCGCCAGCGCTTCGAAGCCGGCGATAGAGCGATCTTCAAGCCGCACGATCGGTTGATAGAGGATGGCGATTTCGTCGCGCTCGAGCGCGCGGCGCAGGTCGGACTCAATCGACAGCCGATCGGTCTTGCGCGCGCGCATGGCCGCCTTAAACACGTCGATGCGGTCGCCGCCGGCGCGCTTGGCGTGATACATGGCAAGCTCGGCGTCCTTGAGCACTTCTTCGGCGTGCTGCGATTCACTGTCGGCGAGCGCCAATCCGATCGAAGCTGTGAGGAATATTTCGCGATCCCGGAACGTGATCGGGGCGCGCAACGTCTTGCGGATCGTCTCGGCCAGCGCGGTGATGCGCGCCAATTCGCGTTCCGACAGCACGATCAGGCCGAACTGATCGCCCGACAGGCGCGCCAGCGTGTCCTGTGGCTTGATCAGCCGCCCGAGGCGGCGCGCCAAGGTGAGCAGGATCGAGTCTCCGACCGCCATGCCGACCGAGTCATTGACCTGTTTGAAGCGGTCGAGATCGATCACCATGACGGTCGGCCGTATTGCGGCGTCGGCCTTGGCGAGGCCGAGCACGGCTTGGAGCCGGTCGAGAAACAGCTCGCGGTTGGGCAGACCGGTGAGGTTGTCGTGCACGGCGTCGTGTAACAGCCGCTCCTCGGCGGTCTTGAATTCGGTGACGTCGGTGAGCGTTCCGACCAGGCGAACTACTTCGCCGTCGGAACCGACAACGGGTCGCGCGCGCAGCGCGAACCACAGATAGTGTCCATCGGCGGTGCGCATGCGGAAATCCTGCGTTACGCGCCCGCGCCGCTGTTCGAGCACGCTATCGAGCGTGGCGCGGAAACGATCCTGGTCGAGCTGATGCAGCACGTCGAGCCACTTGGCCGCGGGACCGTCCAGCGAGCCGTGTTTGAGACCGAGCGAGGTTTCGGTCTCCGGGCTGGTAAAGACCTTGTCGGACGCGACGTCCCAGTCCCAGATCATGTCGCCGGCGCCGGTGAGGGCGAGCGCGCGCCGTTCGACATCCGAAACGATGCCGCTGGCCACGCCGCCGGCAAAAGCGTGCTGCATCACCGTAAAGCCGATCAGCATGACGATGAGGACGAGGCCGCCGAGCAGAGCCGGTCCGACAATATCGTTAGTCACGAAGCCGAGCACCGTCAGCGCGGCGGCGATCACCCATACGACCAGGAGCAACCAGGTCGGGATCAGCATCACCGCACGGTCGTAGTCGTGCGTCGCCAGATAGATGACGAGCGTAAAGCCGAGCACGGCGACGAGGAACAAAGAGATGCGCGCGATGCCGGAGGCGATTGCCGGCGAGAATAGAGCGACCGCGACCAGCGCGCCCAAGAACGCGAGCCAGCCGACGGTGATGTGGGCGTAACGTACGTGCCAGCGGTTGAGATTGAGATAGGCGAATAGAAACACCAACAGTGTCGCCGCAAGGATCGCTTCGCCCGACGCCCGCCAAATGCGCTCGGCGGAGGACGACATATCGAAAACTTTAGGCCAAAAACCGAAGTCGATGCCGATATAGATGAGCACGGCCCAGCCAAGCGCCGCGGCGGCCGGGAACATGACGCTGCCCTTGACCACAAACAGGATGGTCAAGAACAACGCCAGCAATCCGGCAATGCCGATGACGATGCCTTGATAGAGCGTCAGCGAATTGAGCTTGTCCTTGTAGGCGTCGGGTTCCCACAGATAGAGCTGCGGCAGATTATCGGTGCGTAGTTCGGCGACGAAAGTGATGACCGTGCCGGGGTCGAGCGTGATGCGGTAAACATCGGCGTTGGCGTTGTCCTCCCGCTCGGGCGGGTCACCCGAGGACGGTGTGATGTAGACGATGCGCGACTGTCCGAGATCGGGCCAAATGAGGCCGGAGCCGACCATCCGGTAATGCGGCGCGACGATCAGCCGGTCGATCTGTTCATCGCCATTATTGGCGAGCGCGAACACCGCCCAATTTTTTCCAGCTTCGCGCGCGTGCACTTCGATGCGCCGGATGATGCCGTCGTCGCCGGGGGCGGTGGAAACTTGGATGCGGTCGCCATCGGTGTGCTGGAGCTGGACCGCGTCGGTCAGATCGATCGCGGCAGCGTCGGTACGGACGTTGACGGCGTCGGTGGCTCGCGCCGCCGACGCGCCAAGGAGCGTCACGAAGGCCACCGCCAAAATCGCACGCAATGTCACGCAAAGAGCTTTGGCGCTCAAATTGGCGGCGCGCAAAAATGCCAAGAAACCCCTCCGCGGCCGGCAGCCGGCGCCGTTTGCGCCACGATCACAGATCCCCGGAATGACTACCTACCGGGCTTTGCGCCGAATTCGCGACCGCCTGTTCCGCTTGCGCCTCATCCAGCCACGGCCGCTCACGCCATAAGCTGTTTTAGTAGCCCCTGACGGGGTATAGGGCAAGGACATTTCCTGTTTACTTTCAAAGGGTCAGGACAATTTCGCCGATTTGGTTGCTGCGTTTTACGGACCGCCACGGCTGCTGCTGGGGCAACTGCGTCGTTGTGTGACAAGCGCAGCCGCTGTCGTTAAAATTTCGAAGTAGGAGCCCGCAAATGCCCGCCGTCGACGATGACGATCAGCCGAAGAAAAAGATCACCCATGAGATCGGCCAGGATTTGACGTTGCTCTCGGCGGGCGAACTCACGGAGCGCATTGGGCTCCTGAAGGACGAGATTGCACGGCTCGAGGCCGATATGGCACGAAAGCGCGCCGTAAAATCGGCAGCCGACAGCATCTTCAAGAAGTGAGTTTTTTCAATAATTTAGCAGCAGTGGCCAGGCGGCGGCCTCGCGCTGAATCTGAAATAGATTTGATAAGTTTCTGTGATTCCTTAACCTTTCGTTAAGCTTTCTCGTTCATTACAAGCATTGTCCATCTTCTGGACATTGAGTGGCTCCTGTCCACTCTGTTTGACGCCTCCCTGTTATCACCTTGAGCCGCCGGCAACGGCGGCTCTTTTTTATTAATCATTGTGGCAGCCTGAGCCGCTTTCGTCTGCCGGCAACTACGTCGGAAGGTTCACGCTTGTCGACGCTGGACAGCGCGCGCTCACCGCGCGATGCTGGAACGGTGGTGTGAGGCGTACATGTCCGACAAGCGTGCGATGGAAGCTGGTGCGGTCTCCTTCAGCGAGCGGCTGGCGAGTTCCCAGGTTTTTGCGAGCCTATTTCGCGATGGCATGGCGCTGGTCGAGGAAACGGCGAGCTATCTCGACGGGTCGGGCCGCCAGGAATCCAAGAAACTCGATCGCAGCGCCGGTCTCGTTTATGCGACCGAGAGCATGCGGCTGACAACGCGGCTGATGCAGCTTGCGTCGTGGCTGTTGCTGCACCGGGCGGTCAAGGAAGGCGAGATGACGCTCGCCCAGGCCAATAAGGAAAAAAGCAAGGTGAGGCTCGCCGCCTGCGAACCGGGCGATGCGAAGTCGCTTGAGCTGTTGCCGGCAAAGCTCCAGGAACTGATCGGGCGGTCCACCAAGTTACAGGCCGAGGTGCGCCGGCTCGATACCACCATGCACGCTTCGGCGCCGGCCAAGATCGCGGCCGATAACCCCGTCGAGCGGCAAATGGGACTGTTGAAGGCGGCGTTCGAGCAAGACGCCTGACGCGGCCAGCCCCGGCTATTTCTTCAAAAAGCCAGAGAACTTTTTCTGGAACCGCGACAATCGGCCGCCGCGGTCGATCAGATGCTGCTGGCCGCCGGTCCAGGCCGGATGCGACTTCGGATCGATATCGAGATGCAGCGTATCGCCGGACTTTCCCCACGTCGTGCGCGTGGAGAATTCGGTGCCGTCGGTCATGACCACCTTGACAGTGTGGTAATCGGGGTGGGTGTCGGGTTTCATGGTTTTAATCTTTGGTTTTAATCTTTGGTTTTGATCTTTGGCTTTGATCTGTCGACGAATTTGGCGGCTCTATAACGCGGCCGGCCCGGCGAGACAAGCCGCCGCAATTGACCCGCAGCAAGGCGGCAGGGCATTAGCATCGCGGACGTCTCGCGGCGTCGCCATGCGGGCAGCAGCGATCGGCCGGGAATAGATAGGATGGAAAAACAAGAATTCCGTGCCGCCGGCTCTCTCGCCGCAGTCTTCTCCGTCAGGCTACTCGGCCTGTTCATGATCTATCCGGTGTTTGCGGCCTATGCGCAAAACCTGTCGGGCGCGAATCCCTACCTGATCGGGGAGGCGCTCGGCATCTACGGGCTAACGCAGGGCCTCTTGCAGATTCCCTTCGGGCTATTGTCCGACCGGGTCGGCCGCAAGGTCATGATCGTCGTCGGGCTGATCCTGTTCGCGCTCGGCAGCGCGGTCGCGGCGGTCTCCACCTCGATCGACGGCGTGATCATCGGCCGCGCGCTTCAGGGCGCGGGCGCCGTCGGCTCCGTGATCCTGGCGCTGGTCGCCGATCTGACGGCGGAGGAAAACCGCACGAAGGCGATGGCGGTGGTCGGGATCACCATCGGCGCCTCCTTCATGATCGCGCTCGTGGCCGGCCCGATCATTGCGAAATTTGTTGGCGTCGGCGGCATTTTCTGGCTGATGGTGGGATTGGCGCTGCTTGGTATTGCGATAACCCAATTCGTCGTGCCGAACCCACGCCAGGTGCGCGTGCATCGCGATGCCGAGGCTGTGCCGGCCATGATCGGCTCGGTATTGCGCAACAAGGAGCTGTTGCGACTCGATTTCGGCATATTCGCGCTGCACGCCATGCTGACGGCGAGCTTCCTGGTGGTGCCGGGCCTGTTGCGCGGCACGCTCGACGTGCCGGTCCATGACCAGTGGGTCGTCTATCTGCCGGTGCTTCTCGTTTCGGTTGCCGTGATGGTGCCGGCAATCATCGTCGCCGAAAAATATCGGCGCATGAAGGGCGTCTTCGTGAGCGCGGTTGCGGCGCTGGTCGTCAGCCAGTTGATGCTCCATTTCGGCGCCGGCAATTTATTTGTCTTGCTGGCCGCGCTTATCGTCTTCTTCTCAGCCTTCAACGTGATGGAGGCGAGCCTGCCGTCGCTCATCACCAAGACGGCGCCGCCCGACGCCAAAGGCACGGCCATGGGCCTTTATTCGAGTTTGCAATTCCTCGGCATTTTCGTCGGCGGCGTGGTTGGCGGCTTCGCGCACCAGTTCGGCGGCAGCGGCGCGGTGTTTGCGCTCACGGCGGCGATCGCGCTCGTCTGGCTATTCGTCGCCGCCACCATGGCGCAACCGAGCTATCTGACGACGCGGCTTCTTGCCATTGCCGACGGCCGGGCCGGCGATGCCCAAAGCCTCGCCGTTAGCCTGCGGCAGGTGCCGGGCGTGGCCGAAGCCGTGGTGATCGCCGAGGAAAAGCTCGCCTATTTGAAAGTGGATGCCAAATCCTTCGACGCGGCTATGGCGGAGTCGTTGGCCGGCGCGCCTCGAGGCGCGTTGTCGGTATCGTGACCGTCGCCGGCCGCCGGCGCATAGTGGCAGACACGGTTGCGGCCTGTTCGCTTGGCTTCGTAAAGCGCCAGATCGGCCTCTTTGATGAGATCTTCCACGCCAGGCGTGGCGGCGTGGCAGATGCTTGCGCCGACGCTGACGGTGACCGGTATGCGCGATCCCGCGGCGGTGATGACACAGTCGGCGACCAGTTTGCGCAGCCGTTCGCCGGCGGCCGCCGCGCTATCGAGCGTCGCTTCGGGCAAGACCAGAGCGAACTCTTCGCCGCCCAAGCGCCCGACGATATCGGACGCGCGCTTGTGCGTCTGCAGCACGTCGGCCACCGCTTTGATGACTTCGTCGCCGACATCATGGCCGTAGCCGTCGTTGATCGATTTGAAATGATCGATGTCGAGCATCAAGAGCGCCATGGGCCGTCCGTAGCGGCGAAACCGGGCCCATTCCGCCTCGGCGAGCACGAAAAAATTCCGCCGGTTGTTGAGCCCGGTCATGCCGTCGATTGCGGCGAGCCGTTCCAGCGCTTCGGCCTCACGGACCAGATCGCTGACATTGCCGTAGGTCAGGAGCCGGCCGCCGTTGGGCAGCGCTTTACAGCGAAACCGGATGACCTCGCCGCTCGACAATCGAATATCGAGCGGTCGCTCATGGCCGGTTCGGATCGATTCCAGTTGCTTGGTGACGTAGTCGCCCAGTTGATGTTGCGGCACCGCATAGGCCGACGTGCCGCGGCCGTGATACATGAGCTTGATGAATGTCGGCCGGCTTGCGGCGACCTCGTCGGGGACGTGCCAGAACGTGCGGAACGCGCGGTTGACGAACTGAACGCGGCGTTCGCCATCGAGGACGACAATGCCGTAATCCAGGTCGTCAACGATTGCGTGTAGTGCTGCGAGCTGCGCCGCCAAATCCGCGGGCGCCGAATCTGCGGCAGTCATGTCTGCGGCAAGCACATCTGCGACAACCATGTCTGCGAGCCTAATCCTGCCTTGGCACCAAATCGTTTCGCCGATCGGCACATTTCTAACGGTTGCATTTGTTCGCATTTATGATGACCGCCAGCTCATGCGCTGAATCGGCCGGCCGGTGATCGGATTTTTGCCCGCGCCGAGAACGACAAACCCTTCTTTCGCGTAAAAGCGGATGGCGCGCGCGTTGTCGGTGTTGACGTCGAGATCGAGGCCAGTCGGCGAAATGCGCTTGGCTTCGGCAATGAGCGCCGAGCCGACGCCAAAACCCCAATGTTCCGGCGCAACCACGATCTGATCGAGATAGAGCGTGCGCGGATCGACGGTGACAAAGCCGATCACGACGGCAGTGTCGGCTTTTTGGCTTTCGGCGATCACGACTTGCGCGGCCGGCAGAAGCTCGTTGCGCCAGCGCGCGCGCCACCATGAAAGCCGCTCGGCGAAATCCAGCTCCGGATAAGTCGCTTGCCAAGTCCGCAGCCACAGCTCGATCGCGGCGTCTTCATCGTCGGCACTGTAGGGCCGCAGCAAAAATTCAACGCTCACGGCGCCGCAGCTTCCCTGATCGCGTCCTTGCCGGCGTCCGTGGCGGCTTCTTTCAGGAGCCGCAGCAGTTCGCGGTGCATGGTGTCGTTGCCGGCGACGACTTGGCGCGCGGTGAAGATGTCGCCCTTGCCGTCGCAATCGCTGACGAAGCCGCCGGCCTCGCGCACCAGCAGCGAACCCGCGGCGAGATCCCACGGCGACAGATCCCGCTCCCAATAGGCATCGAGCCGGCCGCAGGCGACCCAGGCGAGATCGAGCGTGGCGGCGCCGTAGCGGCGCAAGCCGGCGAAGTTTTGCTGGGCGGCGGCGATTTCATGCCGCGCCAGCGCCAGATCGCCGCGCCCGTAATGCGGCAACCCGCAGGCGACCACGGCCTCGGCGAGCCGCGCCCGCGCCGCGACGCGGATGCGCTTGTCGTTCAGATACGCGCCCTTGCCGCGCTCGGCGACGAACAATTCGTCGTTCGCCGGATTGTAGACGATGCCGGCGACGATTGCGCCGTCGCGCTCGAGCGCGATCGACACCGCGAAATGCGGAATGCCGTGCAGGAAATTGGTGGTGCCGTCGAGCGGATCGACGATCCAGCGGTGGCTCTTGTCGGAGCCGGCATGCGCGCCGCCTTCTTCGCCGAGGAAACCGTAATCCGGCCGCGCCTTGGCAAG
>Ga0210394_10002983_pt1 | contig 22177 bp, 17 predicted proteins | sample IncBWC12MmetaG_FD_160121 | JGI IMG/M metagenome (GOLD analysis project Ga0210394, IMG submission 160121) | Forest soil microbial communities from Barre Woods Harvard Forest LTER site, Petersham, Massachusetts, United States - Inc-BW-C-12-M | ecosystem: Environmental > Terrestrial > Soil >... | reverse complement strand
CGTGGTCGTCGATGCAGGAAAAAGAAAATAACAGAGAACGAAAGAGAAAACCTCTTTCAGGTAAAAAGAAAGAAGTGTGTTCAAAAAGAGTTTGACAGGGCCGACATTGTTAGAGATGTCCGGTAACGCGACTAACCAAGACTTGAGAATTATTATGGCTTCTCCTCGGTCTGCGCTTTATCGGCCCGGAATCTCTTTTGAGGGGTTCTTCTTCAACTCTTCCTGCAGCACCTCCACGGCTTTCTGTAGTTGCACATCGTGCCGTGCCGCGAAATCCGCAGGGGTGTTGTCGATATACACGTCCGCAGGCACGCCGTAGTTCTCCAGGTTCTGCCCGCTGACGTCCCACAGGCCGGTCCCCGGCGTTCGAACCGAGGAGCCATCCATCAACCGAAACGCTCCCGTTCCAATCACCGAGCCGTTGGTATTTACGCCCACCGTTTTGCCAAGTCCCAAACGCTTGAATCCGTCCGGAAAGACTTCCGCGTCGCTGAAGGAGCGCTCGTTCTGCATCACCACTACCGGTCCGAAGAACGCCCGCTGCGGCCGCGTAATGTAGACGGAATCCCGCCCGCGTGTGTATTGATATTGGTGCTGCTCGAGGATTTCCAGCAACTCCTGATCAATTCCGCCGCCGGGATTGAAACGCTGGTCAATTACCAGCGCCTTCTTGAAATGGTTGTCCGCAAAGTCGCGCTCGAATTTGTGCAAAGCCTCCGCGTTCATCTGCCGGATGTGCAAATAGCCGATCTCGCCATGCGAAAGTTTCTCGGTCATGATGCGTCGTTCGTCCACCCACCTGGTGTACTGCAGCGTCGCATATGCTCCGGCGTTTGCCGGCTCGACTTTCGTTTTCCATGCGCCGTCCGTCGAGGGTTTGGAGTTCACCGTGAACGCAAGCTTCCGCCCGGGCGTCAGGTTGTAGTTCTTCCAGTAATTGTCCCCGGAGTGCAGCGCCTCGCCGTTCACCGCGAGGATGTAATCCCCGGCATGGACGCGCACGTAGTCAAGATCGGCTGGCCCATCCTTATACACAAACGCCACTTTGTAGTAGCCCGAAGCATCGCCTTCCAATTCGAACCCTGGATAGCGCGTTTGAATCGTATTCGGATTCGACTCACCGCCGCTCACGCCCGTATGCGAGGCATTCAATTCCCCGATCATCTGCATGATCACGTTTTGCATCTCCTCGCGGTCCTCAATGTCCTCAAGCAGCGGTTCATACACCGCGCGGTACTTCGTCCAATCCACCCCATTCATGTTTTTGTCATAAAAGCGGTCCCGCATCACCCGCCAGGCCTGTTCGAAGACCTCTTTCCGTTCCGCCCGGTGATCCACTTCGACGCGCACCAGGAAGTTCACCTTGCGGCGCCCGGTGGGCGATTCGGTCCCTCGTGCGGCGCTCGGGACTGCGCCGCCCCTTGCCGCAGCCGCCGCGCCTTCCGCCGAACCTCCGCCCAGACCAACTGCCCAGATTCCTCCCCTCTCGAGGAAGTAAAGATTCTTCCCGTCGCGCGAGAACTGCAAACTGGAAATCCCCTCTGTTCCGAACGGCACGGCAGGTGCAGTGCCTTCGGCTGGCGCGGGCATCGATTGTGTAATTTGTTTCAATCCCTCACCGTCCCCGCCAATCGTGTACAGCCGCGAGACGGGCCGTCCTTCTTCCTCCGCCGCCGACACAAAAGCGTACGTCTTGCTGTCAGGCGAAGACACGGCAATCACGATATTGTCCGAGAGCCGTGTGACCTTGTGGATTCTCCGCTCCAGCCCGCCAAGATCAATCTTCACTTCGACCGGATGTGTATCCGGTGCGGCGCCGCGCCCGCCTCGCGGCGAATCTGCGCGCTCCGCCGTCTCGGCCGCGGATTCACTGTCGATGTCCCGGCTCATGGGGTCTTTTTCTTCTTCCGAGAGCGACACGCTGTACAACGCCGCAGCGTTCTCCCGCAGTGTCGCCGACCCTCCCTGCACGTAGCCGCCGAGGAAAATCAGCTTCTTGCCGTCCGGTGTCCACCGTGGTGCAAGCGAGCTGAATAGGAGGTCGTCGTTCAGCCGGTGTTCTTCGCCTCCCTGCGCGGAAGCGATGTGGACATGCGTGCGAAGGTCGCGGTCCTGCTTTGCATAGGCGAACCACTTGCCATCCGGCGACACGTGAGGTCCCAGGATGTTCCCCGCGTCGTTGCTTGCAATTTTTCGCGGCTGTCCGCCGCCCGCGTCCACGACGTAAAGCCCATGATCGGAACTCGTGAAATAAACGGCCTTCGAATCCGGCATCCATCCTACGTTCAATTTCTCGTTGTCCGTGTCCGTGAGCCTTTTCGCATTACTCCCATCGGGGTCCGCCACCCAGACCGAGTCGCGTCCACCCTCATCGCTCACGTACGCGATCCATTTTCCATCCGGCGACCACGTTGGTTCGGTCTCGCGCGAATAACTGTGCGTCACGCGGCTCACGTCTCCGTGTTCCGTCGCAATGGTGAAAATTTCTCCGTGAGCGGAGATCGCCGCGCGCTGGCTGGAAGGCGATAGACCGTAGCTGTCAGCCTCGCCATTGATATGCAGAACCTCGAAATTGTTTTCCTTGCTGTCCGTTCCGATTCCGATCTTCACTTCGCTGGCCTTGCCCGTTACTGTATCCAATTCCCACAGCCCGGCATTCTCCTCAAAAACAATGATCTTGCCGTCCGCCGAAATCGACGGAAAAAACAGCGAACCGTCCTCGAAATGCGTTAGTTGGATCGGCTTCCCGCCGCTTTCCGGCACCTTCCAAAGATTGTTCGCTGATCGCAGCACTTCGCGCGCGCCTGCCTTCGCCGATACCTGGCGATCCGACACGAAATAAATCTCGCCGTTTCCATAAAGCGGCCATGTGTTGTTCGCTTTCATTTCATCAGAAACGTCCTGATCCAGAATCTTGCGGAAAGTCTTCGCCTTCACGTCTTCGATCCACAGGTCCGCTGCGTAACTCCCGCGATAGTGCTTCCGCCACCAGGTCGGGGCATGGCGATTGAACACAAACCTTGACCCATCCGCGGAATAGCTTCCCCAATAGCCCCAGTCTCCATCAAGCGGCGCTTCCAAGCCGCCAGTAACCGCCACGCGGTAAAGGCTTAAGACCCCGGGATACACACGCCCGCGCGCCGAATTAAAAATCACGTGCTTCGAATCGCGCGACCAGCCCACCACCGTATCGTTGGCGCTGTTGAAGGTGAGCTGCTTCGGCTCGCCCCCCTCCGCGGGAATTACGAACACGTCGTAATTTCCGTAGCGATTCGAAGAAAAAGCGATCCACTTTCCGTCCGGGGAAAATCGCGGGAATGCATCGTGCGCCGCATTCACAGTCAGCCGCCGCGGGCTCGTACCATCTTCATTCACCATCCATATGCTTCCTGCGTAGCTGAAGGCGATCTTCCCGCTGTGATAGTCAGGCTGTCTCGGGATGCGGATCTCTTTGGCCCTGGTGGTGGCCGCCATAACGACGCAGAAAAAGAGAAGAGCACACGCGCGCAGAATTCTCACGATCCCCTCCAATCCAATTGTCGAACCGTTGGGCATGGCGCAGATGGCGCGAAACGAAGCCGTTCCGCACCCATCCCCCACGCATCTCTGACACCCGACCTGCTCTCTGGGACGTGCGCGCCGGCCGGAAGGTTACCACAGACACGGAATGCGCAGAGGCTGCACTCCGAGCCCGAGATCCATTCTACTTCCCTGTTCAATCCTTGAATAAAATTGAAATATTTAAATCCCGTCCATTAGCAGGCATCGCCGGCAGTGCGCAAAGGGTGAAACAGAGCAACGAAGACCACTCTTCGGAGTGAACAGAGAAGTGCGCTCAAAATGGATTTGGATTTGACAGAGCCGACATTGTTAGAGATGTCCGGTAACCCGACCACGCAGGACCTAGCGTTCGGTTGGCAGGGGTTTGCATCCTGGAAACGCCGTAGCCATTGTTCTACTTGCCGCGGCGTCCGGATTGGCTGGAGCCTGAGCGTCTATTTGCGAACAGGAGTCGTGGACGACTGCTCTTCCCTCGTCCCAGGCATTCGGAACATGACCTCGCGTGCCAGCGCCATCCGCCCGCTGACGCCAAACTTAGCCAGTAACGATGAAACGTGGAATTTTACCGTGCGCTCCGACAGGTGCAATGAATTGGCAATCTCCTTGTTCGCCAGCGTGCGCGCGATTCCACCCAGCACTTCCCGCTCGCGCCGCGTCACTTTGACCGAAGCGCCCGCAGAATACCCTACTCGTAAGAGGCTGGCGGCCCTTCCGACAAGTCCCTCGAGCAATTTCTGGGGAGCTCGCATCATAACGATGTAGTCCCCGGGGGATTGGCCGCGGGCCATGCAAAGCATCGCCAACACCCCGGCGGCTTGCTCCACTGGAAACACTCCGTCCGGCCCGGCTTCGACCCGAAAGTGACATGCTCCGGTTTTTCTCTCCAGAAAAAGATAGAGTTCGCGGCAAGATTTCTGCGGTGGGTTATCTGCGGAAAGCATCTGCCTAAGGTTGCCTCGATCTTCAACCGGCCGAGATTGAGGCCGTGACACAAGACGGCCGGTATAGCCTCGAAGTGTCCGACCGCAGAGTGATTCCGGAGAGCGAGGGCCGGGATGCGATGAGCAGCGCCTGCACCGCTGCCGCGAGTTAAGAGCTTTTTTTTCACTTCAGCCTCACTGAGTTGATGCGCCTGCTTATGTGCGCGGGTTGCTTTCCGGTTAATCGAATGCTTGAGCCTCACATCACTTCCTCGGCGCGCCAGTACCCTCCTCTCATGCGATGGCACGCTTCGATTTTCTTGCGGGGGCCGCGGCCTGCCTCATCCGTCTGATGTACCGATGCAGTGTTGTGCGCCCAATCCCCAAAATCCGCGCCGACTGGGTCCGACTGCCGTTGCACATGTCCAACACGCGTTCGATATGTAGCAAGCCCATTTCCTTGAGGGTCAGTTGCTTCCAACCCGCCACTTCCAAGGGCGAGTCACGGCGGTGCAGCAAATGCGGAGGAAGATCGATGGTATCTATGAAATCTCCAGTCGCCGTAATGCAAGCGCTCGAAATCAGATTCTCCAATTCGCGTACATTGCCGGGCCACGGGTGGCGCAAGAGAACCAACTGTGCGCGCCGCGTTAGCCCGGATATGTTTTTCCCGTAAGCCTTGTTGTATTTCTTCAGGAAAAAACGAGTCAACATCGGAATGTCCTCCACCCGCTCGGCCAGCGGGGGGATGCGGATCTGTATGGAATTCAGCCTGTAAAAGAGATCTTCGCGGAAGGTTTTTGCCAGCACGTCAGCGCGCAAGTCCCGATTGGTTGCCGCAATCACCCGTACATCGACTTGCCGCACCCCCGGAGAGCCTACTCTTTGAATCTCGCGATTCTGAATTACTCGCAGGAGCTTTGACTGCATGGCCAGGGATGTCTCGCCCACTTCATCCAGAAAAATCGTCCCGCCATTGGCATATTCAAACAGTCCAATCCGCGTTTCGATCGCTCCAGTGAACGCCCCCCGTACGTGTCCAAAAAGCTGACTCTCCAGCAAAGTATCCACCATTGCCGCGCAGTTGCACACTGCAAGTTTCTGACCTCCGACAGGGCTAATCTGATGGATCGCCTTTGCCACTAGTTCCTTTCCCGTTCCTGTCGCTCCCACCAGCAGGACGTTGGTGTAATGTGGCGCAACCTTCCTCACCAAGTCGAACACTTCCATCATTACCGGACTTTTTGCGATGATTCCTTGAAAATCCAGATCCGTTAGCAACTGCTCCTCGATCGCTTTCACGCGATGGAGCCGATCGTAGAGCGCGGTGACTTCGTGGAGCGCCTTACTTAAACGTGTGAAATCGACTGGCACGGGCAAGAAATCCCACGCTCCACGGCGAATCGCTCCTAGCGCGGATTCCAGCGTATATTTTCCCGCCATAAGAATTACATGCACTTCGGGATCGGCGTCTAGCGCCTGATCCAGGAATTCGTACCCATCCACCTCGGGGATATGCACCGCCACGATCACTACCCGGCACCGCCGAAGTCTCACAAGCTCTAAGGCTTCCTTGGATTCACTGGCGAGGAAGGGCTCATATCCCATCTTGACGATTGCTGCCAGCAGCTCACCCAGGCGCACCGGATCATCATCGAGAATGCAAGGTCTCAACGATGCTTTTGGGGCGAGTATCTCGATCTTATTTAACGAAGTATCCGTCACGATTGCTAAACCATGGACAACGGTTGTGTCATTTCCCCGCCTTCAATTCGAGTTTGCGTCATGGCTTCTCCCGGGAGACCGTCGCAACACATCTGCCAACGTCTGCAGAGATATGCCGAACCGAAGCTCAAAACAAGCCTACCGCCCTGTTTCGGAAAGCCCAGGTTCCGCAGGCCATCCCCTTTGACGCTTCATCGCGTGAAGTTTCGAATCAGCTTCGCATAGTTCATGCTGAGCTCAGTATCCGCAGACGGAATGATGGAAGAAAATGATTCGCACGAAATATGGAGAGACATAACATTCTAAGGAAAGGCCAGAGGACCCCTTCCGCGCTTAACCGTCCTCCGGCCCACCCACTGTGCAAGGGGATATAAATATCGATAGCCGATTTTATTGTCTGTTCAATATTGAACTTCTTGTGTTATCTATCGAATGTTTCGCTATATAAGTACTATTACTCAGGGTCCGTCCCACTACGGTACATACGCGGACGCCCGTTGCTTCGATTTGATACTCATTCGTGGTGTCTACAGCCACTGAGGGCATTGGCAAGGAAAATCGACTTGTCATCAGCCATTGGGGAGGGTTACCAAGGTTCTCCAAAATGGGTTCAGAAGATGGCCCTTTGCTAACGCCTGTTTCCACTTGAATTTACCTGGAGGCTAGACTGCCTGAGCTCGCCTCGAAGTAGCAATACGTACAACTACGTACGTATAAGTATGTGTATTATTTACCTCTTGACGAATAAATGCCAGATCGATATAAAATCCATTGGTAAAGGGCGTTCCAAATGACGAAATGTAAAGAAAGGCGAGCGAGGAGAAAGGGCTTACTTGTCACTTTTTACAGATCGTTCCTGCCTGCCTATGGTGGAAGCTGGGATGAATTACCTCACGAAAAGGGACGCCCTTCCTGAAACGGGAGAAGTCTTTTCGTGACACGAATATCGACGTCCTTTGAGATCTGTTTATCCGCAACCCTGTTGAACTCTGGATTTTACATGTTGCACGAAGGAGTCCCAAACAAATCGCCCAAGGAGGCCCCAATCCTGATCGGCGGAGCAGTCTGCTCTACGCTGGGCCTGATGAAGCTAACCTCCGCCGTTAGGTCCATTCTTTGGCGCCGCAGGATGGTGCGGCGACACTCGATACCCAACGACTAACTGAACAGAGCTGCTCCCTTGCCACGCAAGCTAGAACGGATCAAGAGCGAGAATTTTCACGGCTTCGGCTGCTCCGAATGTAGCTGGAGGTTTAACCCTTCAAGTGAACTCTCAGGTGATTCGCTTGATGAAATGAAGAGGAAATACGAAGCCGAACGTGACAAAACGTTTGCGGCCCACACTTGCGTCAAGCACACCAACTCCCCCGCTCGAATGACCAAATCGATTGGCAGTAACCAACAAGAATCGCTTCCCTCTCAACGCCACGATGAGTACATGGCGCAAAGGAAGAGCAAGACAAAATCCGGCCGAGCGAAGAGCAAGAACGGTGACAACAATAGGCCAATCAGTTTGAGTTAGCCATCGCGCAAAGTCGGCAAAGGGCAATGTGCTCATTTAGTGCGAACCGAGCCTCCGTGGCCCTCACCTCAGCGTCTGCAACTGCTTGGTCTGCAAAAGCCAGATAAGCGTCATCCTCCGGTGAATCCGTCTATTGCGATCTGTGGTTTGTAGAGTCGGCCGGTACCGACACCGAAGGCCGTGAGCCCGAGGATGTTATCGTTATCAGCCTCCACGCGCCTAACTTGACAAACCAGTGACGTAGTGCGAATATAGGCCTAGTCAGACTAGTTAGTAGCCCGAGGGAGAATATGCCCAAGACTTCCAAAAAACACGGTCAAGAAGTTGCAGGCCGGAAGACCCTTAGCCTGAAGCCTGTCGAACCTTCCTGGCAGATTCAAACGGCAAAAGCCCGGTTTAGCGAGGTGTTTCGGCGGGCTCGGACCGAAGGTCCGCAACTCATCACACGGCAGGGCAAGGAAGGCGTGGTGATGATTTCGGGCGAGCAATATGAGCAGCTTGTCGGCAAGTCGCACCAGCCGAAGAGTATTGTGCAGTTCTTCCGAGAGTCGCCGCTTGTCGGAGTCGATCTGAACTTGGAGCGGGAGAAGGACGAGGGGCGAGAAATCGAACTATGAGTGGATATTTGTTGGACACAAACTGTATCTCCGAGCTTGTGCGCATCAAGCCGGAGCCACGCGTGATGTCCTGGATGCAAGCGGCGGAAGAGACGTTGCTCTACCTAAGCGTTCTGACTCTTGGAGAGATTCGAAAGGGTTTGGCAGGACTGCCTCAGGGCAAGCGCCGAACGCATCTCGAAACATGGCTAGAGATAGAGCTGGGCGCTCGTTTTGCCGGCAGAATTCTGCCGGTCGATGTCCCGGTCGCGGATAGATGGGGCCTGCTCGCTGCGACCGCAAAAAGGGACGGGAAGACGCTCTCGACGATAGACGGCCTGCTAGCGGCGACAGCGCTTCACCACAATCTGACGGTCGTTTCACGCAACGTCAGCGACTTTGCAGACACACGAGTGCAGGTGTTGAACCCATGGAAAGCATAATGACTCGAATGACCAAATCGATTGGCAGTAACCAACAAGAATCGCTTCCCTCTCAACGCCACGATGAGTACATGGCGCAAAGGAAGAGCAAGAACGGTGACAACAATAGGCCAATCAGTTTGAGTTAGCCATCGCGCAAAGTCGGCAAAGGGCAATGTGCTCATTTAGTGCGAACCGAGCCTCCGTTGCCCTCACCTCAGCGTCTGCAACTGCTTGGTCTGCAAAAGCCAGATAAGCGTCATCCTCCGGTGAATCCGTACCCTCCAAATAGGTTTTCCTAACGAAATGCCTATAACGTCCTTCCGCTTCGCCGGAACGGATTGCCAGCTCAAGTTTTAGCAAAATAGGGCACATCACGAATCGGAGTATGGCAAGACCGCGGCGCGAATTCAAGCTGCCACGCTACAGAGTACCTGATAACAACTCACCGGGACTTTTCATATTACTGTCAGGTAACCCACATGCCTGATTGACGCGACATATGGGGACGTGACTTCGGAGCCAAGCAGCGCGTTACTAGTGATAAGGGATTGCCGACCGGTATCGAACGCCGGGCCTCAGTCAGCACTCTCGGGTTGTTCCCGCACATCATCGGCGGAAGGGGTAGGCCGCAGGGCGATGCGGCCGCACGAGTTTCGCTTATGACCCTGCATCAGGGGGTCTTGAGATAAATATTGCCGACGTTATGCTCGCGCAGCATGGCATTGAATGCCGCGAGGTCTTTTCCGACCAACTCCTGAAAGTCCTGCGCCGCTTTGTCCCCCCGCTGCTTCAGCTCTTCCTGCACGGCCGTCTGCTGCTTGGTGGGCGGAAAATCCGCACTGGCATCGATCTGGCCGAACAGATAGCTGATCTTCTGCAGCAGCCTGGGAGACCAGCGCACGGCGTCTTGCCCGCGCCCGGTGAGCTTGAGCTGTAGTAGCGTTCCCTCGATGCTCTCGAGTTTCTCCCCCAGGTCGTCGCCGGCCTTGCGGATCGTTTTCGAGGTCTCGTCGGCGCCCAGTTCCTTCCCAAGTACCCCGAGCTGCGCACGCAGCGACTCCATCTGGTTCACCGTGGTCGCCAAGACGTTCATCTCGTCGTACAGCGCCGTCTGCACGTGCTTCTGCGCTTGAATGTCGCTCTCCGACCCCGCGCTATGCGGATCCTTGAGCACCGTCAGCTTCTGCGTGAATTTTTCTTCGCCCACTTCGAGCGTGACCGTGTAGGTTCCCGGTAGGGCCAGCAGGGCCATCCGTGACACCGCCGGAGGTTTGCGCCAGCCTTCCGGTCCCAGCGGAAAATCCGGCACGTACAGCGGCGCGGTTCTCAGCCGAATCTCCGTACTACGCTCCGAGCGCAAGTCCCACCACACCCGGTTGATCCCCGCCTTGACTTCGCAAGGCTGTGGTTCGGCGTCGGGGTCGTCTTCCTCGCTCGGCTTTTTGGCATCTGCGGCACCGGGTTTGGGCGCACGGCATTCCATCTGGCGCACGTTCTTGCCGCTCGCGTCGGCGATGGTCAGCTTAGCCACCTCCTTTTCTCCCAAATTGGACTTGAGATAGAAATTGATGGCCGCGCCGTACGGCGGATTTTTTCCCGTGGTGGGGTCGTACGGGACGGCAGCCGGCTGCGCCACATCCTTAAACCGATAGGCGTCCCGCGGCGCGAACAGATGCGTCTTGGCCGTGCCGATCACCGGCGTCAGTTGCTCGATCGCCGTAATGTCGTCCAGGATCCAGAAGCCACGGCCGTACGTGGCCACCGCCAGATCGTGGAACCTCTCCTGCACGGTTAGCCAGTAGACTGGCGCGTGCGGCAGGCCGGACTGCAGCGGCTGCCAGTTCTTCCCATCGTCGAAGGAAACATACAGCCCGCCCTCCGTCCCCAGATACAGCAGTCCCTTGCGCACGGGATCTTCGCGCACGCAGTGCGCATAGCTCAGCATGTTGTGCGGGATCCCGCCCGTGATCAATGTCCAGGTTTTTCCGTAGTCCGCAGTCTTGTAGACAAACGGGTCGCGAAAGTTCATCTGATGGCCGTCAACTGTCAGATACGCCGTGCCCGCGTCGTACCGCGAGGCTTCGATATTGTCCACCGTGCCCCACTCGGGGAACCCGGGAAGATTATTCGTGACGTTGCTCCAGTTTTTTCCGCCGTCGCGCGTCACCTGCACCTGCCCGTCGTTGGTCCCCGCCCAGATCAGACCCGCCTCTTTCGGGGACTCCGCCAGCGCGAAAATCACCCCGGCATATTCCACCCCGATGTTGTCCGGAGTGAGCCCTCCGGAAATCTGCTGGCGGCTCTTGTCGTTACGCGTCAGGTCGGGACTGATAATCTGCCAGCTGTTGCCCCCGTCGGTGGTCACGTGCACATACTGGCTGCCCACGTACACCTTGTTGTGGTCGTGCGGAGATATGGCGATTGGGAATTCCCAGTTGAAGCGGTACTTCACCTCCCCCGCCGGCGCGCCGGCCACAAAATCGGGCCACACCTCCACCTCCCGGTCCTGGTGCGTGCGTTCGTCGAAGCGTGTTACCGTGCCGCCGATGCTCCCCGATCCCGTCCCGGTGGACCAGATGATGTTGTTGTCCACCGGATCAGGCATGGCAAACCCGCTCTCGCCTCCCGCCACCGGGTGCCACGCGCCCCGCGGGATGCTGTTGCCGGCGTAGCCGCCGAACTGCAAGCTATTGCTTGGGCCGCGCCACGACGGGCCGTCCTGCCGGTTGCCATAAACGAAGTAGGGAATCTGGTCGTCCACGGTGACGTGATAGATTTGCGCGATGGGCAGGTTGACGTGGCTCCAGGTCTTCCCGCGATTCACCGAAATATTGACGGCATCATCGTTCACTACCGCCATGCGGTCCCCGTTAGTGGGATCGATCCACATCTCGTGATTGTCGCCGCCGGGATCGGAGGGCATCTTGGTGAGTGTGTGGCCGCCATCGAGCGTCCGCGAAAACGAAGCGGAGAAAAAATACACTTCGTTCTCGTTGTCTGGTGAGATCTCCGTCCGCGTGTAGTAGTGCGTGCGCCCGCGGATCTGCCGGTCGGAGTTCACCAACTCCCAGTTCCCGCCGCCGTCGTCGGAACGCCATAGTTGTCCAAGCTGCCCAGGGCCGTTCAGTTGCGGGACCCCGTCGCCGGTTTCAATCTCCGCGTACACCCGGTTGGAATCTTTCTTGGCCACGCGCACCGCAATTCTGCCCAACGGAGAATGCGGCAGTCCATGCCCCTCTAGGCGCTTCCACGTGACGCCTCCATCCGTCGACTTGAACAGGCCGCTGCCCGGCCCACCGCTGGTGCGCCCCCATGTGTGAATCTCGATCTGCCACATCCCGGCAAAAAGAATTCGCGGATTGTTGGGGTCGACGTTCAGATCGGAGCAGCCCGTATTCTCGTCGACGAAAAGCACTTTCTCCCAGGTTTTCCCGCCGTCGCTGGTGCGGAACACGCCGCGCTCCGGCTGTGGGCCGTACGCGTGGCCCAGCGCGCACGCCAGCACGACATCCGGATTGCTCGGATCGATCTCCACGCGGCCGATGCGCCCCGTCTTCTCCAGTCCCATCAACGACCAGGTTTTTCCCGCGTCCGTGGATTTGTAGATCCCTTGTCCCACCGAGATGTGGCTGCGGATGAAGGATTCGCCGGTTCCCGCCCACACGATGTTCGGATCGTTCGCCGCCACCGCCAGCGAACCGATCGACGCCACCGGCTCCGCGTCGAACATGGGATCCCAGTGGATTCCTCCGTCCGTGCTCTTGAAAATGCCGCCCGACGCCGCGCCCACATACCAGATGTTCGGTTTTCCCGGGACACCCGCGACCGCTGTGGCGCGGTTCCCTTCGGGCCCGATATAACGAAATTTGAGCTGCCCGTACACGTCAGGACTGATTGGCGGCTGCTGCGCCTGCAACACACAAGGAGCAACCATCAGCGCCACGACCGCGATCATGGCGACGTATTTCACTACAAGGAACCTCGCACCCTCTAACATGTTGAACCCCTCGGATAGAGTTGAAAATTGCGCCGCGCCGGATGATACAGACGGGGGTCGCAGCAGGTCAATGGCGGCGCCCGCGCCGCGGCGTGACAATCTCATCGGGAATCTGGGCGCCAGTATTTGTCGTGGACAAGCAGGCCGGCAGCCACGCTTTCCTGGCGCTCGACACCTCGGACTGCATTGGCGACTGCACGCGGATGAAGGCGCTCAGGCGTGAGGCTTCTTGGCGAGCCGCAGTCCGGGCCCGTGGGGTACGGGGGTGCAGTGTGAAGATCTCTATGGCAACAAAATCTTCATCCGCCAGGAACCGTGAATTCGGCGCAATCGCACCGCGTTAACGGGCGGTTGCGGCCTGACGCTCGGTGATCTTATTGTTGATTTACCGAGCCTTGGCCAGGCGCGGCGCTGGTTTCAGTGTTCGTTCAATGCGACTCGGTTCCGGCGCTGGGATGTGATTCGACGCCTGAGCGGCCGAGGGATAATTGACCTTAGATGGTTTTCCTTCTACCGCCATGCGTCGATGCGCTTCTTGCCAAGAAGGAAGTTCTGATGTTTCTTGGTCCCAATGCACGACAGCGGCCTCATCGCACCAGTCAAGCAGCTTGGGCATCGCTCTGCGATGCGCGCCGCCAGTACGATAGGCATTCATCGCCGCTTCGTCTTTCCAGGCCGTCATGGTCCAAAAGACGTTCTTGGCGTTGACTAATAGCCTGCCGCCGAGAAACCCAGAGCTGCGCCCGACCTGGCGCATGGACTTGAATGCGTCCCATAGGAACTGCGGGAGATAGATGAAAGAGCGAACCCGCAAACGTGTCACGGAAATAAATACCATTGGGTTCCTCTATCCATCCCTCTTCCGCTCTTCGCCAATCCCCGCCTACCGCACAGCGTTGATCAGTTCCCATATCCGCGCGAGATGATGGTCGTCATGTTCGGCTACAAAATACAAATGGTCCAGGAGTCGCATCGGCGTCTTCAAACGCGGGTGGGGGATGGCTCGCGCAAATAGTGGTGCGTCCAATTCGTCCACACACTTCAGCAGTGTTTCTCTTGCAGTGCGGAACTCCGTCAGAATCTGTTCCAGTGGGCGTGCGTTGTGGTGCGCTTCGTCGGTTTTTCGATTCTTCAAGTCTGCCACGGTCAGTTGGTCGCTGGCTGCCAGGAAATCGCCCACTCGCGCCAGCCACAGCGGTTCGAGATCGAGCAAATGACCGGCGTTTTCCTGCGCCGACCACTTTTCTTGCGCTTTCCGGATCAGTATTTTGTGAGAACGGCCACGAAACGCATCTTCGAGTCTGGCCGGAGTGCCGCGCAGACGTGCGCCCAGATTCGGAAGCAGTTCCACCGGAAACGAGAACTCAAACTTGCGTTCAAACCAGATTGGTATCTGACTCATGGATTCCGCCGGTCACCGCCAACGATGGATGGAGCATCACTTGCGCTGCGGACGAGCGATCCAGTCCTGGCTTGGAATTCCAGTGCGTGTCCGGAGCATAATTCCAGGGGCGCTCATACTCGCTTCTCCATCCGCAATTTCAGGGCTTCAAGCTCCTGCTTGGTCATGCCTTGCAGGGCCATCGCTGTGGCTAGATACAAAGCGGGAACGTGTTTCATTTTGCCGCCGCCTTCTACCTTGCGACGAAGATTTTGTACTTCCGGGTCAGCCCCCACTTTCAAAAACACTTTATACGCGTCGGGGATGGACAGCGTTTTTTCAATCAAGCCATGCTTAACCAAAATGCGATGATACGAAGGTACTGCTAACGCAGATGAAGGGGTTGGCGGAGGGCGCTTGTTTTCTCTTGGGTGTTTCATCGCACTACGCTGACACGTTTTCTCAATGCGGTCATTTCTTTGATGCGTTCTACGTGGAAATGAAGGCGGCAAGTACTTAAACACAACTGCCAGAGGGTCTGCAATCCAGAGCGTTCACTGCTGACCTTCCGTGCCAGTGACGTGGCCTCCGCCTCCTCTTTCGCACCGCATAATCTCCCTTTGACACTCCACTGTCTTCTGAAGGTGCAAGTGCGTTTCACTTGCCGGGGCGTTGATGCAATCGCCCTGCTCTGCCGAAGAGGGGCATCTTTCCATCCACGACGTTCGCCACATAGCCCCCGCTAGGGATTGTATCTTTCCGTTCTCGAGACCTGCGAAGTTTCCCCTGTTTGGACGGTGTCTGATTTTCCAAAAGAAGGAGGTGCGCGAGCATGCGTTGCCCATATTGCGGAGACAGACGAACAGAAGTTCTCAAGACGGTGTACCGCGGCCACAGCTCGTATCGCCACCGTCGATGCCTCTATTGCGGGTCTCGCTTCAGCACCCAAGAGAGACCAGTACGCTGGAGCCGTGTTGAGCGGAAGTGGCCGGGGCGACGCCCAGTAAGGAAAGGATGGGGGAGTCTGCGAACGCCCGCTCTGCGGGGGAAGTGTGAGGTGGAGACGTGCGGAGTGGATTTCAAGCAGGCAGGAATCAGGCGTCACGTGGACCACATCGTGCCGGCGAGGCTCATCCGACGACTAAACGCTGGGAATCCCGACCGTCGTGAAAACCTTCAGTGCATGTGCGGCTCGTGCCACGGCTGCAAGCTCCAAGCCGACCATAAGCTATGCATGGGGGATAAGCTGGGATATCTGGAAATCCTTCGGACTCACAATTTTGACCTTGTGCGGGTCGAGCGGGCCCTGGCTCTGTACCGGCTGTAGCTTCCTTCGGGGCACGAATATTATCGGGATCTGAAAGGCAATCTATGATGTATCCCGACCCGACGCTTCTCGCAGCCAGAGTATGACCACCTTCACCCGATCCGGCTAGGAGGATCATGAGCATGCATCAGGCACGTCAAGAGAACCTGCCTTTTGACTGTCAAGGCAATACGTTCGAGGGCGGCGTCGCCCACCTCCGTTGGCCCAGACATGGGTTAGATCACGCCGTTCCCGTTAGAGACCCGCTGGGGTAGAATTGTCGCCTCTTGCCAAATTTTCATCGACACGAAGCGCGAGGTGTACGGATGCGTCTGCTATTTTTGCTTGGATCGCTGCTTATCGCGGCGATCGCCGTTGCGCAAACTCAAAAGTCTAGGGATGTCGCGGCCTTCATCGGCGTAGACCTACCAGTCTTCGTTCTTAACCACGTCCGAGTCATCGATGGAACGGGTGCAGCGGCCAAGGAAGATCAAGCGATCGTGATTGCGAATGGAAAGATTCAGTCCATCGGCCCGGCTGGGTCAGCCCAAATCCCTCGGGGTGCAGAACTTCTAGAGCGCTCCGGCTACACAGTCATTCCTGGGCTCGTTGGAATGCACGATCATCTGTACTATACGGATTCGATCGCCGTGCAAGTTGCGGGCGGAAGAATTGGCGAGCCAGGGTTGTTCGTTGCGGAAATCCCTTACACAGCGCCGCGACTGTATCTCGCGGCTGGCGTAACCACGATGCGCACCACAGGAAGCCTGGAACCTTACACCGACCTAAAGGTAAAGAGCCGAATCGACGCGGACCTCATGCCGGGACCAAGCATCGACGCCACGGCGCCGTACCTGGAAGGCGCGCCGACGCGATTTGCTCAGATGCATGAACTGACTGGACCGGACGATGCAAAACGCATGGTGGACTACTGGGCGGAGGAAGGCATGACGTCGTACAAAGCGTACATGAACATCACGCGTGAGGAGCTAGGCGTGGCGATCCAGCAGGCGCATGCGCACAAGCTGAAACTGACTGGGCATCTGTGTTCGGTGACCTGGCCGGAAGCGGTTGTTCTGGGGATCGATGATTTGGAGCACGGGCCTGTCTTTACGGACACGGAATTCGTGGCGGACAAGAAGCCGGACGTGTGCCCATCGGGAGGCGGCAGCAGTTGGGCGAAACAGGAGGTGAATGGAGCGCAAGTGCAGCAGTTGATCCACGATCTCGTGTCACACCACGTCGCGGTGACTTCGACTCTTCCCGTGTTTGAGGCAAGCGTCCCGGGAAGACCGAAATTGCAGCCGCGCATCTTGAATGCGATGTCCGCGGAGTCGGCCCAAAGCTACCTGACTGCGCGGGCGAACGTGCCGTTGGACTCGCCAATGACGGCGCTCCTGCGCAAAGAGATGGATTTTGAGGTGGCATTCGTCAAAGCCGGAGGCTTGCTCCTGGCGGGGCCAGATCCAACCGGAAATGGCGGAGTGCTTCCGGGATTCGGCGATCAGCGCGAAGTAGAGCTGCTCGTGGAAGCGGGGCTGACCCCGGTGGAAGCCATTCAGATCGCCACAGAGAATGGGGCCTTCTATCTCGGCCAGCAAGATCGCATTGGAAGCATCTCCCCTGGCAAACAGGCAGACCTCGTTGTGATTAAGGGCGACCCCTCAAAGAGCATTGACGAGATCGAGAACGTCGAGACGGTGTTCAAGGCCGGGATCGGCTACGATTCCAAGAAATTGATTGATAGCGTACGCGGACAGGTCGGGATTCGTTAGCAGCGTTCGTTCTGGGCCTTTTGCAACCCGCCACACGATTCCGAGTGTATGGTCGGCTGCTCGGAAATTATGGTTTGACCACGCGGCCAAGTCCCTGAACTTCGGACTGCTGGACACCTAGATTCTGTGATCCGTACTCGGTTGCCTTCCCGACGCCCCAATGGAATAATCCCGCAATGATAATTGGCGACCGACTCCGCGGACTCCGCGAAGAAAAGGAACTCTCTCAGGGCGACATCGAGAAGCGTACCGGCTTGTTCCGCTGCTACATTTCTCGCGTCGAGAACGGCCACACCGTTCCCTCCCTTGAAACTCTAGAGAAGATGGCCAGGGCTCTTGAAATCCCCATGTACCAGCTTTTCTACGAAGGTGACGAGCCTCCCAAGCTGCCGAACCTGCCCAAGCGGAACTCGTCCGGCGAAATCGCATGGGGTAGTTCGGGCAAGGACGCTCGAACATTCAGCAAGTTTCGCCGACTGTTGGGCAAAGTCAACGAACAAGATCGCAAGATTATTCTGCTCATGGCTCAGAAGATGGCCCTTCGGTAGGGGTCGGCCAAGCGTTCTTGGGTTGCCAGTTCCAGTTCCGATTTACCGCCCCATTATGGTCGTCAGGATCATGCGATATTCATGCACGCCTCTGCGCGGGTCCTGGGGAGAAGGTCACACTCTTCTGCTTTGTCTTCAGGGCAATCGCTATAGGTTAGTTTTTTTTCACGGCATATTTAGGTTTCCAGCAAGGTCAGCCAGTCAACCTTGGATTACCGACTTTGTATGGCATCAACGGGATGAACTGGTCGAGTTCTCCCCCGCGTCCGCCTCCTTTTCGCTGATAATTCTCATCGCTACGCCAGTCACCCTGCCTATGATTTCTGCCTGAGAGGGATGGTCAAATCGGCGAACGTCCTGATGGGAATGAGGGTGGGGGATTACGATCAGCTGACCCCGGTCCAGCTGACACCAGCTGCAGACGTAACCGTTTCGCAATTCTACGAAGTAGATGGGACGGTCGAATTCCGTTTTCCATTTTTCAGCGCTGATCTTCCTTTGATTTGCGTCAATCTCCACAAGCGAACCGGGACGGATGAGCGGAAAGAGCGTGTAGTCTTCCAGACCGATGTAGCCGTACACGGATTTGCGCAGGTCTAGGCGCTGCAAAAAACCGACGGGGATCTCATCCCATTTTTCCACGACTTGCGCAAGAAGGTTTGTCTTCTCCAGCCTGAACTCTGGTTTAAACCGTACCGGGAGCGACACCTTTTCGCTCTCGAGGTCGGCTCCGCCCTCCAAGAGATGCGTTTTCGGCACTCCGATGGACATGCGATAACGGCTCAGGTCGCCTAGCGGCAATCCAAAGTAAGACATTAGCTCGGTGACTCTGCGGTTGTAGATTGCGCCAAACGTATGGAACTTGTAGATGCTCGGCGTAAATTTGCCGTTTTCAATGTCCGTCACCCAAGCATGGGATAAATAATATTCGCGGCTGCGCTGTTCGTCCGCGATTTGCAGACTCTTCGCTTCTACGTCACGCGTGGTTAGTCCTAGGCGCACGCGCAGGTCTTTCAGCCTCTCGCCGGCGCTCGGACTCGGGTTACGTGTATCCATGGGGGAAACCTACGGAATCCTATGCGCGTAGCTGATCTATGTCCAGCTACGTGACTCTTCATCTATCCATACACAGGTTTAGTGCGGACTGCTGAAAATGTCGTGACTGGTCGCAATTGCGGCCACTGTGCCAATTGTTTCCAACGTGGGCGAACTCTTGGATATACGGCCAAGGGTTGGTGTCCCTCCCATGGACCGGGCTGAACACGTACGGCAAATTCTTGCTACTAGAGGTCTGACTCTCTACCGCGTTTCTCAGCAGTCCGCCGAAATCTTCGGCCGCTCCTCCCGGTTCTTTGTTCCACACAACCTGTATTACGACTTTGCAGATCCTTCCTTGATCCCCACCATTCATCAGATGCTCGCTCTCAGCCACATCACAAACTATCGGTTATACGACTGGTTAGCAGTGTTCGGCTTCGACCTGGACCAAATTTCCCGGCTCCAGCTGTTGATTCCCAGGCAGCGGACAACGCTCCTGGATTCCTCGGTCTACGACATCCACGCTTGGATTCCCTGGTTTGCCGATAGGCCCAACAGAGGACCGGTACCTCCGATCGCTCCCGTCGGACAGTTCCTGGTTTCAGCAACACCAAGGCGTGCAGCGGAATTGTTCGCGCTAAATAAGAGAAGATTTCTTTATGCCAAAATTGGCGAAGGAGATCTGCTTGCGTTTCCACACCTTGCGCCTGGCAGTGTCGTCAGAATTGATGAAGGGCGTTCCGGAGAATTGCCGTCTGAAGGGAGGAATAACTCCGGACAGCGGATCTTCCTTGTTGAGCACGGCTCCGGATTCACCTGTTCGCAGGTACTGGTGCTTGAAAAAGACAGAATCATGCTGGATTCGTCAGAACGACCGTGTGCGCAACTGGAGCTGAGGCTGGGCAAGGAAGCCCGAATCCTCGGGCTGGTCGACGCTGAGATTCGCCCAATGGGGGAAAGTCACAATGTCCGGACGCTGCACGGTGTGGCCGTTCTGCCCAAGCCCCGACCACTGAACATTCAAACCAATCTCAAGGACCTTCTCAGGAGCTCTCGTCTGCGCGTGGGAGCATCCTTCCGGGAGGCATCCGGCATGAGCCGGTGGCTTGCGAGCACGCTCTCGGACCAGCTCTATTTCGCGGCGCCGAGTACCCTTTCCGACTATGAAACGCTATCGGTTCCCCCGCGGCACATCCAGAAGATCATCACGCTGTGCATTCTGTACTGCATCGACTTCCAGGAATTTCTGCGCACTTCTGGACTCCCGCTCCACCAGATTGGGCGCGAGCTGATTCCAGACGAACTAGTCCCTCGGCAGGCGCCCGGCCGAAATCAAGGTCTCCCCGTTGCGCGCGAAAGGGAGAGTCTCCAAGAATCCAGCGGCTTCTTGGGGTTCCTCACGAAGCAGTGGGAGGAGGTTCCGTTTTTCCTGCGACATTCACTCAACGAACTTACAGGCTTGAAGAATTTCTCTCTCTCGGATGTATTTTGGGTAGGAGGGGATGAGGCCCCTATCCATCCGCTCCTCATCAACGCCACCTTTGTTGTCGTCAATCGCCGCGTCAAGAATCCCGTCCAACCCAAGACCGCCTGCGAACCGCCCCTGTGTCTTCTTCTCAAACGGGACGGCACTTACTTGTGTGGTTGCTGCGCTCTACATCAAGGGAATCTTGTCGTCCGCGCCTATCCTGCTGGACGGCTCGCCACGCAGCAATTCAGGAATGGGATTGACGCCGAAGTAATAGGACAGGTAACGACGATTCTAAGGCGGCTATCAGGCCGCCGCATAAGCTAGGTTCTAGCAGGTGTTGTCACGGGCGTGGAGTTATCCCTTGCAAGCAGTCTCGCTGAGCAGGCGATTGGTGGTGATGGTTGGTGAGAACGGCGAGTGGCGAGTATATTTTGCGGCCTAGTACTAGCGGGTGGATCGGGCAACGAATGGGAAGGTCGTTACAAACCTAACTGTTTCCTAGATTTGGGGAGGTTCTTAGGAAGCAGCCGTTGGCCTGAAAAATGCACCATGCTCTGCCCATGGGTGGACTTGTGAGGGGGAAGCATGCTCAATCGATACAGTGACACCTTTAGAGACTGGAAGCGCTTTGGGCCCCGGAAGCCAGTCCTAGTTGTAACGGCATTACTTCTCTTGCTCTTCGCAGCATGCAGTTACGCAGACAACCGGGTCATGGGGGAGGTGCAGTTCGAAGGCGTGACAAAGGCGGACAGGGACTCGGGTGTCTGGATCGATGGACAGTATGTTGGCTATCTGAAAGAGCTCAAAGGAGACAAGAAAGTGATGCTGCTGCCTGGGGAGCACGAAATCAGCGTCCGGCAGGCGGGTCTTGAGGACTTTGTTCGCAAGATTGTGGTGGAACCCGGGCAAAAGCAAACGGTGCGCGTGGGGATGCAGAAAAGCGCGGGATGGGAGACGCCATCGATAACGTCGACATTAAAGCTTACGGTACAACCCAATCGAGCTGCTGTATTTCTCGATGACCGCTACATTGGACATGTCGGTGAATTTGGCGGGAAGCTTCACTCCCTGCTGATCGCGCCGGGAAAGCATCGCATCAAGATTGAATTGCCGGGCTACCGAACGTTCGAGACGGAGATTGACCTGCTGGCAGGACAGAAATCGGAAGTAAAGACAGACCTTGTGAAGGGCAGCATCAAAGAGAACGATGCCATGATTAAGCAAGTTGCCCAGCAAGCCGCATCAAATCCGCGCTAAATCAAACAGACCCACAAGCATCCAGGTGCTCGTTAAAGCGCAATCTTTGATCCGCACTTGTCCGATAACGGAGCTTGGTTTTGCAAAAACTCACAAGACCGCAGAGACACAGAGACCGCCAAACGCAGCGTACCTCATACAAGACATCTCAAATTGTGGATGATAAAATCCAGCGCCATCTCAACTAATCGTGCCATTTGCCGATGAGAAGCGCAGCCCGACCACGTCGCGCTGCGCTTGAACCAACGACCGGGAAAGACTTTAGGTTTCCAGACTCCCGCGAGTAAACTTCAGGCGAGCGTTGATTCGACAACGCTTCCCCAGCAGGAGTGAACTGTTTGGCTGTCCTCCCCTAAAACCTAGCCAGGGTAGTGTTTCGGATGATCTAACCCTAGAGAGCGATTTAGCCTTTGTTTTCAATGCGAGGTTGGGTGCGACTTGAGTGTTGCGTCGACCCATTGAGACCACCCGACTTACCAGGCATGTTCGATTACTGTTGCGGTAGGGACGACCATCGCTGATCGCCCTCCGCACAGATCCGTACGAGCGCGTCTACGCATACGGCTCTTACGAAGGATGAGTGGCGTAGAAGCGTGCATCAGGATAGGGGTGCAGAACGCGGGGTGGAGGAATCCACCGGTTCAAGACGGGGGTA
>Ga0210394_10002981_pt1 | contig 22189 bp, 19 predicted proteins | sample IncBWC12MmetaG_FD_160121 | JGI IMG/M metagenome (GOLD analysis project Ga0210394, IMG submission 160121) | Forest soil microbial communities from Barre Woods Harvard Forest LTER site, Petersham, Massachusetts, United States - Inc-BW-C-12-M | ecosystem: Environmental > Terrestrial > Soil >... | reverse complement strand
GAGATAAGCATCCGTGTCGCCGTGGGCGCCGAACCACGAACGATCAAAGCGCTTTTTTTGCGGCAGGGCCTAATACTTACATGCGTTGGCGGTGTAATTGGACTGGTTACAGCGCGAGGGGCCTCCCACTGGATGACCTCCCTGCTTTTTGGAGTTACGCCAGGCGATCCGCTAACTTATGGCGTTTCGGGTGCGGTTATTCTAGTGGCCGCCTTGGCCGCTAGTTACGTGCCATCGCGCATAGCCGCGTCGTTAAATCCAATCGAGGCGCTGCGCAGCGATTAAGCTTTGGCAAGGCTTGGGAGAGTAAGCAAAGATGGGTCCTTTGACAACGATGACCTTATGTTTTGGGACGTTCGTCCTGGGCTCGGCCGGGACGTTGTTCCTCTAGCTCATGAATCTTTTTGAGCTGCTCTCGATAGCAGCCAGCCTCATGCAGAATCTCGCCGTTCTCGTTGTAAATATAAATCCAAAGATACATCTGGTCATTGCTGGCAGCCAAATCTAGTGCCTTGTCGAAAGTTTCGCAGTCTTTCAAGAGAGAGCCGCTTGGCGATGTGAGGGTGTCTACTGGATCCAGTCCGATTACCCGGTATTGTCCCTTGGGTGCACGTACTTCCATCGCTCACCTCGGTGGCTGGGATTTCCCCTAAGTACGCTAGCCTTGCCTCGAAAGCAAGCAGAAAACCAGGCGCATCCCAAAGTCGTTCCAGCGTTGCGTAAGTTCCGCATGTAGTCCCACTTTCGGCTAAAAGTGGATCGATGCGGATATACGCTCTGGCCCATACAAGCTCCAGAATTACCGGCCAATCGGAAATGGCCCACGAGCGCAAAACGGGCGCTTGACATTTCGCTTTTTATTCGCCTACCATGCCGTCGAGGGCTGATACGGCGCTGTCATGAGTTTACCCATTGCATTCACGAAAACGGAACGGTCCGCAACTCCGAACCCCTGGGTTTTATCCGACCGGGCTTTGACCGTCTTCTATGGTTGCCCCGAAATGCCCAGCTTCTGGCATTACTTCCTGCCACGACTACTCTTCGCTAAGAAACAGATTCTTTACCTAGACGGCGCAAACCAGATCAGCCCGCTCCTTCTAGCGCGTTTCGCGAGAGAACGCGGCCTTGACCCATCGAGCGTGAACAGCCTCATTCGCGTCGCGCGCGCCTTTACCTGTTTTCAACTGACCGAACTCGTCCGACGTGTGCCCAAGACTCTGGAGAGATTTTCTGCAGACGTGCTCATCGTCACGGCGTTGCCGGACTTGTATTTCGACGAGGATGTTCGGGATAGGGAAGCGCGCGCTTCGTTTGAACATGCACTCGAAGGTCTGCGCAACGTCGCGCTGCTCTCCCTTTCCATCGCCGTCTTTTCCGACGCCACATCGTTCAAAACCAAACGGCGCGATTTCTTTCAGCGACTTCGCACTCAAGCCGACCACGTCGTGAAAGTGGAATCCACTCCCGAAAACAAACTTTCCTTTACTCGCGAGAAAAATACTCCGCTGCTTCCGGCTTGACCGGAAAGCTTGAGGCGCACTTATGGGCAGAACCGTCCCTACTTTTGTTCAATTGATTCAGCAAGCTGCTGAGCGCTGGAAAAAATTCCGGCGCGCGTTGCGGCGAGAAGACCAGCCGCATTTCGACCGGCTATTTGTACGTGTGCGTTGTTACACCCAAGCGGCCACTTATCAGGCCCACGACAACCCAATGGAAGCGATCCTTCTTTCCATCGCTCTCGATCAGGAAAAGCGTCTCGACGCCGTCGAGAAGGTTCTTCAGAACGCAGGGGTGCTTTGTGAAATCGCTTCAAGGATGGATTCTCGACCTCTACCCCAATCAGAACGGGATGACGCTGTGGCTGATCGACCGGAACCAGTCGCACTACCATTTGACCGATAGCTTTGCGCCGGCCTTCTATGTTTCGGGCCCGGAGGAGCGTCTCATTCAGTTGCAGGACGCCGCGCAACGCAAAACCACAGAGCTTCGCACGCGATTTACCGAGCGCACCGACCTCTGGCTGAATGCGGCCCGCCAGGTCCTCGAAGTTTCCGTTCTCCGTCCCTCCAATTTCATCGGCTGGGGACGATGGGTGCACAAGCTCGACTCGAAATTGCAGCTCTACAACAGCGACCTCAGGGTGGCGTCGCTGTATTGCTGGGAGAAGCGGTTGTTTCCGCTTTCCTTTGTGGAAGTCGAAGCCGACGACGAAGGAAAAGTCCACTCCATCGCCTGCCGTGACGATGAATGGGCTCTCAACTATGAAATGCCGCCCCTCAAAATCATGCAGATTCGGCTATCCGGCCTCGCGCGGATCGATCCCACGCATGGTCGCCGCACGGCGCTCGAAATCGAAATGGACGGTACTTGCTGGGAGCTTGACGAAACGGGCGAGCCTCCCGCGATCCAATTTGCGGGGTTGCTCAAACGCCACGACCCCGATGTGATTCTTTCAGAGTGGGGCGACTCGACTATTCTTCCGTTGCTTCGCCAGCAGGCCGAACGCCTGCGATCTTCTTTGCCTCTCAATCGCGACGAGTCCGCGGCCGTCCAGCAATCCCGCGGGCGCAGCTACACCAGTTACGGAAGGATTCTTTTCAAAGCCAGCTCCATCACGCTCTTTGGCCGCATCCACGTGGACAAGCAGAACTCGTTCATTTCGGAGAAGTGCGACTTCGCCGGCCTCTGGGAACTGGCCCGGCTCACGAAGCTTCCGATTCAATACGCAGCGCGAACGACGACCGGTACCGCCATTTCCTACATGCAGATGGAACTCGCCCACCGCGATGGCGTGCTGATTCCCGAGCAGAAAGCGGAACCGGAAGATCCCAAGCGGCCCGACGAGCTATTGGTAGCGGACCGCGGCGGCCTCGTTTTCGTACCTAAACTCGGCTTCACGCCCAACGTGGCAGAACTCGATTTCGTCAGTCAGTTTCCCAGCATCATGGCGCGGTTCAACATCTCACCCGAAACCGTAAATTGCCCGTGCTGCCCCGATGCTCCGCGCATTCCCGAACTCGGCTACCGCATTTGCCAGAAGCGAAGAGGGATCACGAGCCGCGTGGTCGAACGGCTTATCGCCAAGCGATGTGAACTCAAGAAGTTCCTAAAGACAGCGCCGCCCGATACTGCGCTCAGGTTCAAATTGCAGCGTGATTCGATGAAGTGGCTTCTTGTGTGCTGCTTTGGCTATACCGGCTACAAGAACGCGCGATTTGGAAAAATCGAAGCGCATGAAGCTATCAACGCCGTCGCGCGGGAAACGCTTCTCGTTGCGAAAGAAATTGCGGAGGCCGATGGCTTTGAACTGATACACGCCCTGGTGGACTCTTTATATGTTTGGAAAAAGGGAGCGACGCGCGAGGACTACGAGCGGCTCTCCCAAGAGATCGAGAATCGAACACGCCTCCCCCTCGCGATTGAGTCGGTCTACCGCTACGTCGTCTTTCTCCCCTCCAAGCAATATGCGGATGTACCCGTGCCGAATCGCTTCTTTGCCGTAGGAGAAGATGGCGAGCTAAAAGTCCGGGGGCTTGAATGCCGGCGCCACGACACGCCTCCGCTGCTGAATCGAATGCAGCATGAGGTGCTCTCTATCCTCGCCGAAGCCCACGATTACGAGTCGTATCTTCAAAAGCTCGAAGTTGCGCGCATGATATTGGCCAATTACGAAGAACGCCTAGCAAATGGAGATGTGGAGATCCGCGATCTCGTTGTGAGTAAGCGCATTACGCGGGAGCCCCGCGACTACCAAAAAGCGGGCGTTACAGCGATAGCCGCCCAGCAACTCTTTGGAAGTGGAGTCAAACTGCGTTCGGGACAAAACATCGAGTACGTCATCACAAACGCCGAAGCCCACGTCCCCAACGATCGCGTTCGAGCTTACGCATTGTGGGAAGGCTGGTTCGGATACGACCGAAAGAAATACGCCGCCATGTTGCGCGAAGCTTTCGAACCATTTGCTCTTTGCGTTCCAAAGCCTGCGGAACCAGTTCTTCTCACCGACTCCGTTTCCGAAGACGACCTGAAGCGCTTTCCGCTCTTCTCCGCCCTGGCTATATCCCGTCTCTGAACCGCGCAGTCACTACCAAGCCGCAATCCTATCCAGTGAACAAAAAACAGAGCAAATCGGCATAGGTGAGAAGTCATTCCCGGCCGCGCTTGGCGACCTCCTCCTCCGAGCTTGACAGACGAACAGCCATCGTTCGAAGCTCATATATTCGTCTTTTGTTCGCCAGACAACGTGTGGAGGGGTTAAGTTACAGGCGGGGGAAAAGTGATACACCCACAAAATAGATTCGAGGCGCTAACAACCATCTTTTTTCTGGATCCAGCATGCGCCGTCCATCGTTAGCCGTAAGATATCAATCGAGCCTCCGATTTCTGGTGTTTGTTTGTTTATCTCCTCTTGAACGAAGTTCCGCGCTCGTTCAACTAAATCGCCGTTGTACAGGTCTCCACTATGTGCAAGCGAAAGATAGTGGGCAACGCCTTCAGAAGTTCCGATAAATGAGCTCGCCGGAGTGTTGATGAATCCGAAGACAGGCCAGGCATTTCTCTGCGAAATGATTGCAACGGGCTCGTTCGCTTGACCAGCGACAACAGCACTGAAATTGATCATTGTCGGACGGCCATCTTGGACGCGAGCAAACTTAATATCCAAAGGCGAGTTTTGAACGGCGTACCTCTGAAACATGTCGGGATGATTGTTTCGCAGGTGTTCGAGAGCGACTGTGAGGGGTGGTAGAAGCATGTTCACTATGGAACCTGCGTTGGTCTCAATATCAACGTCAGGCATTTCTGCGGGAAGAAGCGCAGACACGTTAAACTGAGTTGCGTTGTAGCTGTTTATGCCGCTTACAGCTGCAAATAAGGTTCTTAGATCTCGGATTTTGCAGACTGAGGTCTCCTCGCCAGTGGAGAAATTCAACCTCCTGCTATCGGCAGCAATTACGACTTCACTGTCCCGGCAGATGGCGGCGATAGCTGTCATTTGTTTCCTGGATTTCAGGAGAGTTGAAGCTAGGACCCCAATACGTCGAATAAGCAGAGAGGAACCGACCGAATAGCCTCCGCGATAAGATCAAACCCAACTTCCGAAGTCACTTTCATCGTTAGTTGTCTTGTGAGTTCGTCTTCAGCCCAAACGCGAAGTTCTTCGGTGACACCAGCAGACCGAGCTAGTAGTCGAGGAAACGTCGCCTTTCCGTTGGGAGAGGTGCCTTTATGCAATGCTTCTTGAACTGCGGTTCTTAACGCCCGATCTCGTTTGAACCGAGCTTCGGTCGGTCCTGTAATGGCTTCGCGGACATAAGAATCATCAATCGAGGGGTGGCCCAGCTGACTTGTTAGCACTTCCACGAAATGGTCAGCCGGGACCCGAGCATAAAAGACAGCTACTTGACCGTACACACTTGCATTGATTTTCCGAGCTCGAAACTCCGCGTCGAGCTTTTCAATGACCTCATCCTCAGGCCATCCCAATCCGAGGGCGATGATTTCGCCTTCCGATAATTTTTCGACTGACTTATTTCCAACGATCCGGCTCCTCATTTCAGGATCGCCGCCGAAATCTCTGGCAACAATCAACGCCGCTGCGTTCGCACGCTGGACGCCTCCCCACGTACCGTCATCATTTCTTATCGCAGCCAAGCATCGCTCTTTCAGGGTCTCGGATTGGGGTCGTACACTGGCCAAGAGTTTCAACAAATCTGGCAACAGAAGAATCTCTTGCCCGAGATTCCAAATCTCATCTTGAACTTGTGGGAATTCGGCAGCGACTACTGCGAGCGCTTCCAAGATATTCTGTGAACCATGTTCGTATTCAAAGCGACTGACAAGGGTTTCTCCAAACTTCGATCGCAATTCTCCCCAATGCTGCGCAATGACTCTGAGCAGAGGAACATTAAGTTGGCCCACGTGGTCCAGTGGCACTGATATTGGCCGATGTGCGCCAATAGTTTCGTACTGATCCATAGCGTCCAGTTTCTTAAGCAGGATTGCGCCTGCCAACGCAGCTTGCCTCCTAGAGTCATGATCTGGGCCGTAGGATGAGATCGCTTTTTTCAGGTTTTCGAAAGCTCTTGTACTATCCGCCCCGGAACGCATTAGCATTCGGTGATACGCCACCGACCCGATTGTTTTGATGAGGACATCCTGTTCATCGTCGTAGCGCTGAAGCATGAATTGAGAGAACTCTGAGTCACCGCCCGTCTTTCCCAACGCATCCACTACTTCTGCTCTCAACGTGCTGGGAATTGATGTGACCAAATCGAGAATTCGACCTCGCAGCTGTGAGTCATCACGATAAGAATGGGCAATCGCGTCTACAGGTGGATATGCGGTTTCGCATAGCTGGAGTGCTAGGTCGCGAACTCTACTATCATTCGGGAATGTCCGGATCAGCTCGGATTGCAACGACTCAAACCAGCGGCGTCTGGACGTATCAGTCAATGCTATCGCTTTTCCTACAATTTCAGCCTCGTCTCCTCGATCGGCCAAGCGGGAGAGGCCATGCACAATGAAGTGCGGCCATGCGACTTCTGGTTCAGAAAGCAATTCGATGAGACGACGACGAGCTTCGCCCGGTTCTTTGATTACGTCTGGTATCAATCGCGCTATCGCCGAGGCACGTTGAGGTTCACCGTAAATAACTGATTCGAGCGCAGCGATTACTTCTGGATCATTTACTCCCCAACCTTCCAGAAGCCCCTCAGCATCCCAAAAAGCGGGATAACCCGTCGTTGTCAGGTTCCGGAGCAATAGAGCTTTCATAGTTGGGGTTCGGCCAACCATTGCCGCGAATCGCAGTTCCATATCACCTTGTTGCGTCTTTGTCGCCCACTCGTCAACCGCGCGAACGATCAACTGGTTATCCTTAAAATTTTCGGCTAGCAACTTCCAAGAATCCGTTCCAGACAAAGAAAACGGATAGCGATCTGCCGCAATCTGATTCGCTAATGTCTCGGCTACCTCTGAATCAGAGGGAAAGGCACGGAGTAAAACATGCTGCGCAATATCTGTGTTCAACCCGCCCTCTCTCCAAGGACGTAAGCCAAGATCGGCTAAGCACAATCTCTTCAGTTGGTCAGAGTTCTTCCAACCCAAGGCTAGTGATTCAGCGATTTCCGCTTCCCATGAGAAAAGACGCTGCAAGGGATCGCCAGTAGCCTCCTCCACTAGAGTTTTATATAGAACATCGCTTCTTTGGCCGAGCTGGACGCTCGCCGTTGCCCCCGTTAATCGAAGCAATCGACTCCTCGATTCGACCGCGTTCTCCAATAATGCATACAGTGCAGGATGCTCAGGCCACCCGGCACTCAACGCTCTCAGCGCCGCAGCTCGGCGGCTCAAGTCCAGAGCATCCTTCGCAATTTTCGCGAGCCGGTCCCCGACCGAACCGTCCCCAGGCGCGATCCTTGCTAATGCCTGCGCAGCTGTACGTTGCACATCAGGTTCTTCGTCGTTAAGGGCTGTAATAAGTACATTGAGTACATCCTGGTGCAAGGGCCATTCCGACAGAGCTTCGTACCAAGCCTTGCGCCATGTTCCTGATTTGAAAATCCATCTCTTCACTGCAGACCGGACCATCTCTTTCGTCCTGGGAATGTGAAGACCGGCCATAAGATGTCGCACGATCTGGCGACGGTGGCTCAGCCAGTCATGATTTTCAACTTCGTGGATGGCCTCGGCAACGAGTTGCCTTGCGAGTTCTGCCGGGCACTTTATGTCGGTGCAAGCCGCCTGGGTCAGCAGTTCCCGCACATAAAACTCTTGGCTTGCCTTTGGATAAGGCCGTCTTAGTCTGGTCAGTAGTTCTTCAACCTCGCCAGATCTTGGCAAGTGCCAAAGCACACTCAGGATAACTTCCCGCCAACCGGACTCATGACCATGCTCCGTAAAAAACTCCGAAACATTTGCTGGCGGTGTCGAAGCTATGTGCTTGGCAGCGAGATGTTCTTGGAGAGCGCGATGGAGAAACCCTACGCTATTTGTGCCTTGAGCAACGAGAAGTCCCGAGGAATCCTTAGCTCGTAGAACAAATTCATCTACGTATAAGCGCAGATCCGTGGCCCCCAGATTAAGATGCAAGCCCTGCGCGTCATTAAGAAAGGCTTCGGCATGGCGCCTAAGCATTTCCCATGAAATCTGCCCTTCCCTGGACTCGGTTTGAATGGTGAAGGCGATTTTCCCGAGGATACTCCTAACGTCTCCATCCTGAAGTTGCATCGTCTGGGGTCTTGCTTGAGAAGCCGCAGCACGTCGAAAAGCAGGATGGTCGCCCAAGAGATAGTCCACCAATTTTTCGTATGCTTGAAACCTGTCGCGAGGCAACATCGCATTTCGAAACCGAAGGAACATCAGCAATGTTAAGAGAAGCGGCACGCGGGACAGCTGTTCAAAATCTGAGGAAGCATTTAGCTCATCCACGAACGAATCTGTTTGCTGTTGCAGCAATTCTTGTGCGGCTAGCGGTCGTTCAGAAGCCCCTTCAACTCTGCTCCGTATCTCAAACCACTTAAAACAAAGGTCAGCCCGTTGGGATTCGGATAGACCTGCCAATTCTGCTGCTTGCCAATTCCCGCCATATATCCCGCTATTTAAAATTGGGCGGCTGGTCGTTATTACGGAAGCTCCATGCGTTTCTACAAAGATCTTCAGCTGTCGTATGCCGATCCGTCCTGCTTCCTCGTTCGCCGCCTCATCCAGTCCATCAACAAGTAGGAGAAGTCTTTCATCCTCTAGCGCGCGTTCCACTAGCCCCCAAAGTCCGCCTTGACTCCAAGACTCCAACCATTGCCTCGCGCATTCTGTGACGCTCGTCGGCCCGTTTTCGACTATCTTCTTTGTCCAGAACGCAAACGGCAGCCACACCGGCAAAGATTCCGCCCATTCGGCTCCCAATCGTTTGGTCTCTATATTCTCAGTCAGTATTTCCAGAGCAAGATACCGAAGCAAAGTGCTCTTGCCGCTTCCCGGACCTCCGGTAATTAACGAATTCTTCGATCTTCCCAGCCAAACGCTGAGCGGTTCTCGGGCTCGATAAATTTGCATCGGAGAATTGCTCAGGCTTGCTTGTTGCGGACTCGGTGAATCTAGTGAGCGCATGGAAGCCCGCGCTAGGCCACCATATTCTTCTGCCTCTGCTTGATTCAGCCGTTGCTCGGAATCCTTGAAGTGCCCCGTTATGGTTCCCTCTTCTATATACACATCTTGGGCGACAAACCGATCCATAATCGGAATAATGTTCATTCCGGGTCTCGGTGGAATCGGTATACCGGGGTCTTGTTCGTTAAAGAAGACACTATAAAACTTGCGAAGCTTTGAACGAAACTCAAGGACCTGGCTAGCCTCCAGCCGTCCGGCGAATGGCGTCAGGGCACGCTGACCGAGAAACGCCGCAACCCAGGCCTTGCCGAAGAAATCAAAAACCAGCTGTGGATGACCTTTAAGGAGGTCTGAGATTTTTTCCCGATCCCAAGCAACAAAGTCCACACCCTTCGACTTGAGAAGTTGGGTCTGTTTTTCGCATTCATCTGCCAATTCTGTCGGTGCAACACTCTGACTTGTACACAGGACAAATTTTTGGGCACGATTAGCCCAACTTCCATTTAGGAATTCCTCGACCGACTTTCGCACATGGGAAGGGGTAATTTCCTGAATTCTCTTGCATTGATGTACAGCGTACGACCCGTCAAACGCGCGAACGTAAAGATCAATCCCTTGCTGACCCTGGCCTCGTACTCCGTATAGTTGTGTGTGTTCGACTTCTGAATCCTGCCGAACAAGCCGTAGACAAAGGCGCTCGAAGTTTTCCCAAGTTAGTTCTTGAAATGGAAGCACTTGACTTAATGTGACCACGGGTGGGAGCACGCCCGTCGTCGGTGGGCTTTCTAAATAGGCTGGAGTCCCTTGGACGATTGTCATTTCTTCGATATTCGACATCGTTCCTTAGAAGAAATCAACTGCCTATGCAGTATCACGCGAATTTTGGCGCGTTAGTTCAGCTTACAGATATCGCAAATGCCACTTTGCGACAAACAGGTGGTTACTACGCCAAACGTATTCAAACATAGGCGGCCGGAATGGTTGGGGCCATTTAATTTCTTCTTGTTTCCTCTACTCTCTGAAACGTTTGGTGGATATCCTGCCGGTTTCGACAAATCCAATTTCGTATTCATAACTCCTTATGAATCTGACCGAAAGAAATGGAGTTCGCTCAAGGGCGTGAATCTAGCAGACGGTGATCCTTATCAAATCTCCATGCAACCCACGCTAAATCAAGACAGCGTAGTTCCAGAATCCTTTCGAATTCTTCTTCGCAAATACTTGGGCAAGGAGGAAGTGAAGTCACTCGCTCCCGATGGAACTCCCTGCACGGGAACAACTCGCGGTCTTCTGCAAAGAGCAAGAATTACAGCTGGTAAACTCGTTCCCGTCGGCAAAGAAACGGATCGGCGTTGGGAACAAGGCGAAGACCCGAGCATGATTGATTCCGATATCTACTTTTACGAAAAGCGGACGAGGTTGGTAGTTGCCGATCCCTCCGAAAGGAAGAAATTTGTGACTATCGGGTGGAGACGATTAGCTAGAGAATCGAAGCTGAGTCTGCCGCCGGTGGGAAAGGTAATCAAAGGCGAGGGGGTCCGTCCACAGACTCTTTCGATCATTCGACAAACGGCAGCCAGGATACTGGCCGGGTAACGGCACGTCACCTCCGATAAGACAAGTTACCAGCCAAATAGATTGCTTCCGGATGCCCCGTAACTCGGCAGCAATCCCGCGCGGCTAGGATCACTTCCGTGCAGACTGTTAGTTTTGACAATTTCCAGGGCCGCCCACTGATATAGGCTGCTCGCCAGAACGCGTGCGTCAGGTTGAAGTTAAGCGTTCCGGTTTGATCGGAACCGCGCTCGCAAAGACTCTATGTCGCTCAAGAGTCGAGACATAGCTTGGAAAACCGACGTGACAGGTTGGATCGTGGCTGCAATTCCACTTTCGGCCCAAAAAGAATGGAGCAAACATGCGCAGGAAGAACCGATCCATAAGAAATTCCTCAGCGGCCTGGATTCTTGTAGCGATGGTGCTGGCCGTATTGTTCGTTGCAGTTACGCGGTCGAAGACCAATGGGACACACCCGCGAACGACGGACACGGTTATGGCAGCAGCCCCTCCTGTGCCCGCAACTCCAGTCGAAACTAATCCCGAACGCAACGCCTATTTCGGGCAAACGCATATACACACGAGTTGGTCGCCGGATGCCTACATATTTGGGAACACCGTTACTGGACCCGCGGAGTCCTACGAGTACGCGACAGGCCACCCGATCAAACATCCGGCTGGCTATATGGTGAAGATCAAGACGCCACTCGACTTTCAAGGTGTGACCGATCATGCGGAATACGTTGGGGTGATGCGCTTGGCGAATGACCCCAGTTCGTCGATCAGTAAGCTCCCGATTGCTCAGAAATTGCAGGTTCACAGTCAAGAGGATGCTACGAAAGTTTTCCAGTGGCTCGCCGCGAGCCTAGGTAAGAATGAACCCATCAAGGAACTGCTCACTCCCGAAATCACTCACAGCGTCTGGGAGCAAACCATCGCCATCGCCGACCAATACAACAAACCTGGCAAGTTTACCGCGCTCGTTGCTTACGAGTGGACCTCGATGCCAGACAATCAGAACTTGCACCGTAACGTCTTCTTCCGGGATTCGAAGCATGTCCCGGTCGCGCCATACTCTTCCATTGATTCAGTACATCCCGAGGACTTGTGGGCTTGGATGGACGCACAGCGCAAAGCTGGCAATGAATTGTTGGCCATCTCGCATAACGCCAACCTAAGCAATGGTCTCATGTTCCCTACGGAGGTGGACAGCAAGGGGCGTCCTATCGACGCCGCTTGGGCAGCAGAGCGTGTTAACAACGAGCCACTGACTGAAATCAAGCAGGTGAAAGGCACCTCGGAAACGACTCCTGGACTCTCCCCGACGGACGAGTTCGCCAGTTTCGAGCTCATGGACTACCTAATCGGACTCGATAACAGCAAGTCCAATCCGCACGGCAGCTACACTCGCGAAGCCTACAAGAACGGTTTGACCATGCAGGACACGCGCGGTTACAACCCCTATAAGTTCGGCGTTGTGGGCGCGGGTGATGCTCATAATACGGCTGCCTCTTACAGCCAATCTAATTACTTCGGCGACCATGCGATGATAGATCCCACCCCGGAGGCTCGGCTGTCCGGCAAGGTGGTTGCTGGTATGACTGTCATAGAAACCGGTACCTCCGGACTGGCTGGCGTGTGGGCAGAGTCGAACACGAGGGAGTCGATCTTCGATGCCATGAAGCGCAAGGAAACCTACGGTACTTCTGGTGTCTACATTAAAGTGCGGCTCTTCGGTGGCTGGGACTACCCGAACGACGTGTTGGAAAAGAAAGAGTGGGTCAAGACCGGTTATGCAAAAGGCGTTCCTATGGGAGGTGACCTACCGCCAAGGAAGGGGAAGGCACCGACGTTTATCGTTTGGGCCGTGAAAGATCCAGTGGACGGTAATCTCGACCGCATTCAGATCGTCAAAGGCTGGAGCAAAGCTGGCCAGAGTTTCGAAAAAATCTACGATGTCGTCTGGTCCGGAGATCGCAAGCTCGATCCGGCGACCGGGAAGGTCCCGGCAGTTGGAAACACGGTTGACGTCAAAAACGCGAGCTATACGAATACTATCGGAGCGGTGGAGCTGAAGAAGGTCTGGACAGATCCCGACTTTGATCCCAAGCTGCATGCGTTCTACTACGCCCGTGTGATTCAGATTCCGACTCCGCGCTGGAGCACCTTTGATGCGAAGAAGTTAGGAGTGGCACCTCCGACAACGGTACCCTCTTCGATTCAAGAACGCGCGTGGACCTCACCGATTTGGTACACGCCAATCTCCGAAGCGAGTGCCAATGTTCAGTCTGAAGCGACCATAGCCACTCTTCTGAAAAAAGGAGCTCAAGCCCTCAATGACGAGCAACTGAAGGCCTTGCTCATCGGCAAGTCCATCTCACTGCGGAATGAAGTCACAGGCGAACTGTTCACGGTTGAATATCAACCGAATGGCAAGTATTTGGTCCGGCCTGCGATGGGGAAGGCTCCAAAGCAGACAAGTGAGTTTGGTGACTTGATGCTCAGCGCCCAGCAGGAAGGAGCTTTGGGATACTCCATTGTAAACGGTAAGATCATCAACACATTGGGAGACGCGACGCTCCAACTCGCAGTATATAAACAAGGCAACAAATACATCGCCGCTCGCAGCAGCGAGTTCGGCTACGCGAACTACCAGATCATTCCGCAGGTACTCGACCCAGTTGAAAACGCGAAGGGCCAACCATCAAGGGAGTCAGACATCCTGGCCCGCAGGAATTGACGCGGGTGACGGCCGACTCGCGGACGATTAACGCTGTTATCGGACTGAGTCGAAAGTTCATGCCGGACCGAAGTCGAGAGTCAGGAACATCAAAGGCCGAAATTGAGTCTTTCTATAGCCACGCTTGACGATACGCAGCCCAAGACGAAAAATCGCGGGCTGCGTGGTCATTTTGTGCCGATTCTTCGCAAGGCAGTTCGCGAACCCCTCGTACATTTCCTTATCATTGGCCTCGCACTCTTTGGGCTTTACTCGTGGATAGAGCGAGGCCGCGCGAGCACCGGAAACTATCAGATCGCCTTGACTCTGGATGATTTGAGGCAGCTGGACATGTCGTTTGTGTCTCAGTGGCACAAGCAGCCAACGCCGGAGGAATTTCGCGGACTGGTAGAAAGTTTTGTTCGGCAAGAGGTGTTGTACCGCGAAGGACTGGCGATGGGGCTCGATAAAGATGACACCATCGTGAAGCGGCGCATGGTGCAGAAAATGGAGTTTCTGTCGGAAGATGTAGCGTCGGCGCACGAGCCAAGCACCGATGAGTTGAAAGCCTGGTACGCCAACAATTCTCAGAAGTTCGAACTGGCAGACCGCGCTACATTTCGCCATTTGTTTTTTGGATTTGATCGCCGCGGGCAAAATGCGCAGGCCGATGCTCTTGCCGCGCTGAATAAAATCGCGGGTAAGCCAGAAGATATTCCTCTCGGCAAAAAAATGGCTGACCCTTTTATGTTCCAGGATTATTACGGCGATCGCGCGCCCGATCAACTGGCCAAGGAGTTCGGACCAACGTTCGCCATTGGACTGTACAAGTTGAAGCCTAAAATGTGGCAAGGTCCCATCGAATCGGGCTACGGATGGCACCTGGTATGGATCGAATCGATTACGCCTGGACGAATTCCCGCGTTTGAGGAAGTTGAGCCGGACGTGAAGACCGCCTGGCTAGCAGACCAGAAGGCCATCGAATGGCAAAAAGCCTACGCCAAGATGCGGGAGAAATATGAGGTCTTAACTCCTCAGCCGCCGCCGGAAGCAACTCCGTCAAAGAACGGCTCGGCGTCGGCGCCATGAAGGCATCGCGACATTTCTGCGTGGCGTTGCTGATGATCGCCGTCACGGCGTTCGTACCGTCCTGCACGGCCCACGAGACGCGCCCTGCGTATTTAGAGATTAAGGAAATTTCTCCTGACCATTACGATGTTATTTGGCGCACTCCGGTGAACGCCGGCATGCGTTTGCCGATCGTGCTGCAGCTGCCAGCGGACGCGAAAAACATCTCTGCACCGACCACGCAGGAACTCACGGATTCGCTCCTGGAGCGGCGTTCGATTGTGGTTCTGGGAGGCTTGGGCGGAAAACGCGTCGATTTTGTCGGTTTGCAGGGCACCATCACGGACGTCTTAGTGCGCGTGCAACTCCTGGACGGCCGAAGTTGGTCGACCATCGTGCGGCCGTCGCAAGCGTGGATCGACATTACTCCGAACCAGGGGCGGCTGGGTGTTGCCGGAACATATATAGGGCACGGCATTCGCCACATATTATTTGGACCCGACCATCTTCTCTTTGTGCTGGGGTTACTGCTGATCGTGAAAAATCGGTGGATGCTGCTGAAAACGATCACGGCATTCACAGTAGCGCACAGCATCACATTAGCGATTGCGACGCTAGGTTACGCAAACGCGCCAACCCTGCCGCTCAACGCCGCGATCGCGTTGAGCATCTTGTTCTTGGGACCGGAGATAGTAAAAGGGTGGCGGGGCGAATTGAGTTTCACGATCCGCCATCCATGGGTAGTCGCGTTTGCGTTCGGGTTATTGCACGGATTCGGATTTGCAAGTGCATTGACCAGTGCGGGATTGCCATCGAATGAATTGCCGTGGGCGCTTTTGAGTTTCAACGTAGGTGTCGAGATCGGGCAGGTGGGCTTTGTAATTTTGATTTTGTTGCTGGAGCGTGCATTTCGCATACTCGAAATTCGCTGGCCTCGCGTGGTGGAGGCTCTGCCGGGTTACACCGTAGGCTCGCTCGGAGCATTTTGGACTATCCAGCGCGTTGCGATGATGATCGGCGTAATCCGATGACTTCTGCGCTCCGCCGCGCACATCTCAGAAGCCTGGCGATGCTGGCTTTGACCATCCAGTTCTCTCAAGTGGCGGAGGCCCACATCAGAAAGGGCGAAGCGAGCGGATTTCTTTCTGGAGTGCGTCACCCAATTTCTGGTCTCGATCACGTGTTGGCCATGATTGCGGTCGGTTTGTGGGGCGCGCAGCTTGGCCTGCCCGCGATTTGGGTTTTGCCTGTGGCGTTTCCTATGGTGATGGCGCTCGGCGGCATGATGGGGCTTCTGGGAATTCCGCTTCCCGGCACGGAATATGGCATAGCCGCGTCGATGATTCTGCTGGGCGGGGTAGTGTTGTTTGAACTCAAGCCGCCGCTGTGGGCGGCAGCCTTGCTGGTTTCGTTCTTCGCAATTTTCCATGGACATGCTCACGGCACTGAGCTGCCGCCGGGCCAGGACGGGTTGTTGTACAGCATGGGATTTGTTTGCGCCACGGGCTGTTTACACGGTGTCGGCGTTTCGATCGGGCTCGTGCACCGTTGGACGTGGGGACAATTGTTTCTGCGTTTGTCGGGCGGATTTATCTCTGCGATGGGAATGTATTTCCTCTGGAAGGCGCTCGTATGAAGCGAAAGTGTCTATTCGCGCTGGCGACGATGCTTGCGGTTTTCTTTCTCTGCCCATCGCCTGCGTCGGCGCACTTGAATTCCACGGGGATGGGTCCGATGTATGACGGACTGCTGCACTTTTTCTTGAGCCCGGAGGACATTGTGCCGGTTGTAGCGCTTGCTCTGCTCGCGGGGCTGCGCGGTCCGGAGTATGGAAGGCGGGCGCTCTTGCTGCTTCCGGCGATTTGGTTTGTGGGCTGTTTTCTGGGAACAATGTTTCAGTGGGCCGTGTCCTGGCCCGTGGCCGCGATTTCGTTTTTGGTTTTTGGCGGATTGGTAGCTGCAAATGCGCAATTGTCATTACGCATGATGACTGTGCTCGCCGGTTCATTAGGATTGGTCCACGGGTGGATGAATGGCGCGGGAGTGCCATGGTCGCTCTCGCTAGTCGGGGCCTATGCGGGATTGGTGGCAGGAGTTTTTGTAGTTGTGGCCCTTGTATCCGCGTTCGTGATTAAGCTGCGGCCGCCATGGACGAGGATCGCGGTGCGCGTCGCCGGAAGCTGGATTGTTGCCACCGGATTGTTGCTGCTCGGATGGGCAGCGCGGCGCGGGTGACCATGGAAAGTCGAAGCTGGCGGGTGGTGTCCGTGTGGTTGCTTCATTCGCGCGCTTGCGAAAAATCTAATAAGCCTCTCTGAGTCCTTGCCTTTGCGTTAATCGCGGCCACAAGCTTATTCTCAGTGATTTTCATGCGTAAATGGGCATCCATCGCAAGCTTCGTGCGATTCATCTCTATTCCAGTGCAAATCCTGATCCACTCAGTGAAGTTCGCGTGCGACAAAAACAGATCTCTGAAAAGTACAAATTGCGCGGGAATGAGCTTCGTAAAAACCGAAAAGTACTTATTTGATTAGGATTTCATTCGCGGAGCTAGCACGTTAATCAGGAGACGCTTTTTTGTCACTGGGCAGTTCATCGACCAATACCAGGGCGATTGGCGCTAATTGCTGAGGCAGGTTTTCATTGCAGTAGGAAAGGAGTTGCTGAATCAGGCGTTCTTTGAAGATATTCTGTCCTGGCACATTTGTGAATTTTGCTAACTCCTCGCCACTTGTAGATAATTGCGGCCACTTTATGAGTTTCCCTGTCTCAGACCCATCGTCCATCTTGGAGAGAAATGCATCATAGCTTCCACTCGAATGGCAACTCGCCCAGCTTAACTCCACTCTATAACCATTCTCTTTCCCAGCCGAAAACAATTCCTCGGGCTCAATCCCGGAAGTGGTTGCGACTTCCAACTCTCTTTTCAGTTCGCCCGCTGTCCCTATGGCGTTCGCGCTTAAAACTCGCTCCCGCGCCATTCCATCTTTCTCCACCCGTGCATTGCGGATACCAGTGACCGCGACTCTATCTGGCTGATTATCTTTGAGCATTCGTCGAATATCTTTGATTCCTTCTTCGTTCACGGTCCAATCCCGCCACTCCACATCGATCCTCTCGTTTTGGTTGCCGCCCGCGTGAAGTACTACATCGTATCGAAATCGAGTCAGTTCATTGTCGGAGTGCCCTCGCTTGAGACGGATTTCCGCTCCCGAGAGCTTTTGGTTTCGATTAGCAAATGCCAGAAAGAAGGCTGGAGATATAACTAGTTGTTCCTGCTGCTTCACGCGTCGATCAATGCGCTCACGCAGTTCCGCGAGCGATAACTCGGGTGGCGCCTGGTACATTTCTACCGACGTCGCATATAGCTCCAGCAATGGCAGGCTCCGGACGTCGCCGATAAAGAGGTTCCCGCCCGGTCGTAACGCTCGTAACGCTCCCTCCATAACTCTGATGAGGTAGGAAACGTTTGGAAAATGTTGCGTGACGGAGTTTATTACTATGGTGTCGAACGAACCATCGACGATACTGTCAAAATTATCGGCCGAACGTTCCAACAGTTCGACGCTGTCCCACGATCCACCTATTTGGTTCATTTGCTTGCGAAGCTTTCCCAAGACCGCTGGCGCAAAATCCGTTGCCACGTATCGTTTACATTTTGGCGCGATGCGAAGCAAGAGTAGTCCGGTGCCACAGCCGATTTCCAGGATCTCTTGCGGTCTAAGGGATGAAATATGCGCTACAGTGCTTTCGACCCAATCGAGCATCTCGCGCGCAGGTATCGGCTGTCTTGTATAACTACTGTTCCAGCCAGCTATGTTGAAGCCGAGTTCAGCCGTCGCCGCTTCTTTCCCCATCTGCATCAAATCAAATGTTTTCCTCCACTTCTGAATGCGTTTCCGCTCTTCATCTAGGTCGGTAAGTGCCGCCCCCAAGTATTCATTCCGGGGCACAACGTATGCGGTTAGGTGGCCATGTGTGGAGTCTTCGCACAATACCTTTGCCGCGAGCACGCCAGGGTGTTGCCCCAAGAGGGCTTCTACTTTGTCAAATTGACTTGGTTTCTCAGCTTCCGAAGACATAGCTTGGTTGGTCTCCTAGCGCTACTGTATCTAGCTATTTTTCCTTCAATGTCTGTGCTGAGCGAATAGTAGAATCGATTGAATCGACACTATCCACCATGGTTTGGTCGAATCCTATTTCTGCGAAATCGACGCCGAACTTTTCTTCGAGCATCACGACGATTTCAACGGCGTCAACAGAATCAAGGCGTCCGCTGATGAGCAACGAACTGTCGTCCGAAAGCGGCTTGTCATCGCTTTTTTGCGCGAGTAAATTCCGGACGAATTGACGAATTGCTATTTTATTGTCCATATCCCATCCCCTAGAAGTTTAGAAAAAATAGATGCCCGAAGAACCGGAAGTGTTCGACAAGCGGGTACTTGTGTTCCGTTGAGCCGAATACATCGAGAAGGCAGTAAAAAAGAATGACGGAAATAGCAGGAAGAAGCTTAGAGCGTAGGAACCCAGCGTACACTTTCGTTCGTTGACGTAAGGTCGAGATGGTAATAGCAGTCGCAAGAAGAAAGCAGTAGAAGAAATAAACTTGAAAGGAAACCAGGCCGTTCCAAAGTCCGTAAGTTCTGGCGAAATCTAAACTCGCCGTGAAATGGTAAAACGCATTTCCAAAGCCAGCGGCAGCAAAAATCGCAGCGGCCAACCGCAATGATGGGCTTTTCTTAAAATATCTCATAAAAGTCGGATAGAAGAAAAAGTCGACCAGTAGCTCCTTAAAGTAATAGTAGTAGCGGTTGAAGAACTCTGCGACAGTCACTGAAGAGAGCGGGCGATATGTATTTCGCAAGGCGTTGAATCCCGCCATGCGACAGCACGCGATGATGCGATGTCCGGTGATGGAAATATTCATGAGTCCTGTGAAAAATGAGAAGATGAGACCGCTCCAGCAGCCATACCAAGGAAGAGGCTGACGCTGGACACTGAGCTTTAGAGCTTCGGCAAAAGTGGGAATTCCTAAGTGCCCATGGAAAAAAGAATTAGAACAGCGTAATCCGACAAGGATGAGAAGCGACCAGGTCAAGAGCTTGAGACCCTTCAATTGTGTGATCGCGAGTTGTTCCGCATCTTGGGCCTCAATCCTCCTTAGGTAGGAGGCACCTTTCGGGAAGGGTGTGTTCGAGGAACCCCAGAAGGGTGAATAGGTGCCAAGCTGAAGACCAAAATTATCGTGTTTGGGGGAACAGGCGTCGAGCAAGGAGTAGCCTATGAACCAAACGTAGGTGGCAAAGATGAAAAGGAATTGCCACACCAAAGTGTAGGCCCTTTCGTTATGAGGCAGAACTGTGCCCAACACTATGAAGCTCGAAAAGGTACAGAGTAAAAAGCATATCGGTCTTCTACCGTACAACGACCGAGGGAATAGCGTGGCGCACCAAAAAAACAGCCCTGCGAGAGCGAAAACTTGCATGAACGTAACGATGATTGAGAGGGGTACAGGGCCATGAATCCAGGGAATAAGAAAAGTGAATGCCAGGGTGAATATGGTGACGAGTAGGCGGCGTTTCGTAGGGATGAAGGTGACAACAAGAAGGCAAACTGTCAACGGCAGCCAGTCGCCGATGCAGGCCGACAAACCCAAGCCAAAAAGGGCCAATAAGACCAGTTTGCCGATGGGAGTCTGAGCAAACGAAACGACTTTTGGGTATGTTTCAATTCGTGGGATCAATCGAAACGACGCGAGCTTGCCGTCTCTGGAAACTAGACCCGATTCTGAGTTAACAGTAAGGTCCGTGCTCACTGCCTGTTTCCACCTAGAAGGGTGATCAATCCGCTGGGACTTTCTTTTCCATGATCTGTTGACGGTAACGAACCCGCGAAAGACGGCACATCAGATGAAACGGGGCAAGCAAGATGAATACTAATGCGAAGCGTGAACCGTCCATTGCATACCGTGTGCATGGGCCTTCCATGGAAGCCGCTGAAATCTCTCCCAGTCACATTCTCCAACATTCATTTTTTCATAGAATCAAAAAGTTTTTGAAACAACGAGTTGGACATGTCTCCGCTTTGCTAACAGATAGTTCGACGATCAAATACAGGACGAGTATCTTTCTTTTGGGCACAGTAGGTTCTCCCGCGCCATCCAACTATCGAGTTGCACTTGATCCATCTCTAGTGCCTGAAATCCTAAAAATCGAAGATGTAAACCATCGCAATTCCAATCCCAACGAGCCCTTCCGCCAACTGTTTGGCTATGCAATTTCGGCCAAAAGATACGCTCTTTACTCGCGAGTGGGAGATTCCATTCGAATTGAAAAAGCCAGCGGGCATGGCCTGGGTTACCTGTTTGCGCCCAAGGAACTAAGTAAAGGGGAGGAAGACGAAGAAACACCGCAATGGGTGTTCGAAGCCTGGGAATTCCTACTGAGAAAAGCATTAAAGCTACCTCCAAGCGATCCGAGCTGGTTAGATTTGCCAGCAATGATGCGAATGGTTGTTACCACTCCAAACGTATTCAAGCAGCGGAGGCCGGAATGGCTGGGCCCGTTTAATTTCTTTTTGTTCCCGATGCTTTCGGAGACATTTGGTGGATACCCAGCGGGTTTCGATAAATCCAACTTTGTCTTTATTGTGCCCTACGAATCCGACCGCAAGAAATGGGGTTCTCTTGGAGGCGTGAATCTCACAGACGGTGATTCTTATCAAATTTCTATGCGACCCACCCCATATCAAGACAGCGTAGTTCCCGAATCTTTTCGAATTCTGCTTCGCAAATACTTAGGCAAGCCGGAAGTGAAATCACTTGCACCAGATGGCACCACTTGCATCGCAACGACTCGCGGTCTCTTGCAAAGAGCAACAATTTTGGCTGGCAAACTGGTTCCAGTCGGCAAAGAAACGGATCGCCGCTGGGAACAGGGGGAAGACCCGAGCATGATTGATTCCGATATCTTCGTCTATGAAAAGCGCACGAAACTAGTGATTGCTGATCCTTCCGAGAGGAAGAAATTCGCAATTATCGGGTTGAGACGATTAGCTAGAGAATCGAAGCTGAGTCTGGCTCCGGTCGGAAAGGTAATCAAAGGTGAGGGGGTTCGTCCGCAGACTCTTTCGATCATTCGACAAACGGCAGCCAAGATACTGACCGAGTAATGGTACTTCACTTGTCCCGTAACGCGAATACACAGGCAAGTAGACGGTGGCAGTCGCGATTTCGGACAATGGGCCTTCTGACCCTGATTACTTCCGGCTTGCCCGTCAATCGCCAGGAACGCATACAAGTCTTACGCGTTCATCCGACGAAGCTTTAAAAGCTGTTTGTCACCTACATGCGCGTTGGACTATTCGTATCGCAAGGCGACCATTGGATCGACCCGCATCGCTCGCCGCGTGGGGATGTAACATGCTGCGACCGCTACAAAAAGCAACATGACCGACACGGTGATAAACGTTACCGGATCGCTCGCGCCGACTCCGTAGAGCAAAAGCGAGAAGCTGGAGAGCAACCTGGTGAGAATTAATGCGGCTACCACGCCGATGGCGAGGCCCGCTAGAGCCAGCCCGAGGCCTTGCCCTACGACCATCCGAAAAACATCCCGCTTCTCCGCACCAAGAGCCATGCGAATTCCAATCTCGTGCACGCGTTGCGTCACCGAATAGGAAATCACGCCGTAAATTCCGATGGACGCCAGTAGCAACGCCAACCCCGCAAACGTTCCTAAC
>Ga0210394_10002980_pt1 | contig 22192 bp, 21 predicted proteins | sample IncBWC12MmetaG_FD_160121 | JGI IMG/M metagenome (GOLD analysis project Ga0210394, IMG submission 160121) | Forest soil microbial communities from Barre Woods Harvard Forest LTER site, Petersham, Massachusetts, United States - Inc-BW-C-12-M | ecosystem: Environmental > Terrestrial > Soil >... | reverse complement strand
GCCTTCTCCTCTCAGCCGCCTGTGTTAAAGGCGCCGCCGAACGAGTAGTAGCGGGTCAGTTTTCGAAGTACGACGGCACGAATCGCTGGAGTGACTTCATCTCCGCGTCGCTCCCAACTTTCGCCTCGAGCATGTCGTGGTTCGCCTGAGGAACGACGACCAGCGTGTAGTCGCGATTGCCCGCGGCTTTGAGTGCCGCGTAGGCGCAACGAATTTGCCACCACAGCCGTCACTTGCCTGCGTAGTTGCGGAACCGGAAACTGAGCCACTGCCGAACCAGCGCGCGGCTTGCTCTGTGTGGCGCGGTGAGTTACCGTAAACGGGATACCGATGTTCGCCGCCGCGGTTCCGTGGAACCCCTTCGCGCGCCTCGATCTGCGCGCCGCTCTCGATATCCTCGTCATTGCCGTGCTGGTGTACTACCTGCTGAAGCTGCTGCGCGGCACGCGCGCCTTGCAGATGGCCGTGGCCGTCTTGCTGCTTCTGGGCGTTTACGAAGGCGCGCGTTGGGCGCAGTTCGAGATGGTGCAGTGGCTAATGGCCTCCGTGCTGCCCTACGTGGCCATCGCGTTGATCGTTCTCTTCCAGCCGGAGATTCGCCGGGCGCTCGCGCGCCTGGGGCGGAACCTCACGTTCGCGCGGTTTTCCAGCGGCGGGGCGGCGTCGGTGTTCGACGACGTCGTGCTGGCGGCGGGTTATTTTTCGCAGAATCGCATCGGCGCGCTCATCGCCTTCGAGCGCGATACGGGGCTGCATACCTACATCGAGAGCGGCATCCCGCTCGATGCCCATCTGAGCCACGACCTACTGGTGGCTATTTTTCGGCCCGGTTCTCCGCTGCACGATGGAGCCGTGATCATTCAGCGGACGCGTGTTGCCGCGGCCGCGTGCTTCCTGCCGCTCTCGGTAAACCCCGCGATCTCGAACCAACTCGGCACGCGCCACCGCGCCGCCATCGGCGTGACCGAAGACAGCGACGCCGTCGCCGTCCTCGTTTCCGAGCAGACCGGAGCAATTTCGCTGACCGTGGGCGGCACGATCGAGCTCGGACTGCCCGTGGAGCAACTCTCCGAACGGTTGGAGACGCTCTTCCGGAGGTTCCACGCGAGCGCGGCGCTGCCGTCGCCCGCTGCGAGCGCGCGCGTCGGAGACAAGAGCTGAGGCGTGAGATCTCTTCGCCAAGCCGTCTTTCATAACTGGGGTTTGAAGCTGCTGGCGCTGGCGATTTCGTTTTCCCTCTGGGCGATCTACACGGCCGAGCCCTTCGCCGAAGTCACCTACAACGTACCCCTGGCCTTCGTGAACACCCCGGCGGGGTTGGACTTGGCTGCAGTGCCCGCGGACGTGCGCGTGCGAGTGCGCGGGCGCTCCGGCCTGCTGCGAAAGATTGCGCCCTCCGACGCGAGCATTAGCGTGGACCTAGCCGGATCGAGCGCCGGTGACAAGCTGCTGCAGCTGACGCCCGACCTGGTCGCCGTGCCGTATGGCGTAACGGTGGTGCGAATCAACCCGGCGCAGATCCATATCTCTCTGATAGCCAGTTCGACACCTCCGCCGCGCTCCGAATAGCGTGCCGATGGAGCATGCTAAGATACGGAGCCCCGCCTGGCATGGCCCTTGTGCGTCCAGGAGCGGAGCCTAAGGGCTTCTTGGCATGTCCAAAGAACTGTTCGGAACCGACGGCATTCGCGGCACACCGGGGCAATATCCTCTGGATGACCGCACGCTTTATTGCGCCGGGCGCAGCCTGGGCGGCTACCTGCGGCGCCACGCGGCTCACCCGAGCGACCAACCGCGCGTGCTGATCGGAATGGACACGCGCGAATCCGGTCCGCACATCGCCGGGCAAATCGCCGGCGGACTCGCGGAGGAGGGCGTCACCGTCGCTTCGGCGGGCATCATCAGCACGCCAGGCGTGGCTTGCCTGGTGCGCAAGGAAAATTTCTCCGCCGGCGTGGTTATCTCGGCTTCGCACAATCCCTATCAGGACAACGGCGTAAAATTGTTCGCCGGGTCGGGCATGAAGTTCCCGGATGAGATCGAGGAGCAACTCGAGGCGGAAATCCTGCGCCACCAGAACGGGCAGCCTCCGGGCAGCGCGAAGCAGTTGCTGGCCGACCGCAAGCTCGATGAGGATTATCTGGGATTTCTGCGCGGGTGCGCGCTACCCGGCGCGAATCTTGCGGGACTGAAGATCGTGCTCGATTGCGCGAACGGCGCCGCCAGTTCGCTGGGGCCCGCGCTATTTCGTTCGCTTGGCGCCGCAGTCATCGCCATTCACGACCGGCCCGACGGACGCAATATTAATAGCGGCTGCGGCTCGCTTTATCCCGAGCGCCTCCAGACGAAAGTGGTCGAAGAGCATGCGGCGCTGGGGGTAGCGTTCGACGGCGACGCGGATCGCGCCATGTTCGTGAGCTCGTCGGGGCGCCTGGTGGACGGCGACGGCGTGCTGCTCGCGGCGGCCCGCTATTTGCGCTCGGCCGGCAAGCTGAAGGGGAAACAGGTGGTGGGCACCACGATGACCAACCTGGGCCTCGAGCGCGTGCTTGCGGCGGAGGGCCTTTCGCTCGCGCGCGTGCCCGTGGGCGATCGCTACGTGCTGCAAGAGATGCTGCTCAGCGGCTCGAATCTTGGGGGAGAACAGTCGGGCCACATCATTTTCCTGGACGACGCTACCACGGGCGACGGCCTGCTCACCGCGCTCAAAATCACTTGCCTGGTGGCTTTGCGCGGTCCGCTGGATTCGCTGGTGGCCGACCTCAAGGTGTTTCCACAAACGATCGTGAACGTGCAGGTCCGCTCGAAGCCGCCGCTCGATTCGCTGGCCGAGGTTTCACGCACGCTTGCCGAAGCGACCAGCGCGCTGGGTGATTCCGGCCGCATCGTGCTGCGGTACTCCGGCACCGAGCCCAAGGCCCGCGTCATGGTCGAGGCTGAACGCGCCGCGGACGTTGCGCTCTGGTCCGGACGCTTGGCGGCTGCTCTGCAGTCAGCGATAGGCGCGTAGCCAGCGATTTCCGCCCACTAGCTACTCATTTCTCCCGAAGTACATAAGGCAAACACTGTAATCTGTGAGAAACCGTAGATGGCTGACCTAGCTTTTCCCGCTTAGGCACGCCTAGTTTCTAGCTAAGTGTATGTGATTCATTGAGATATGATGCAGGCTGGAAATAAGTCTCAACCTGGCACCAGGTTTGCACTGCTATGGGCATAACGTTTCCCGGGGTGGATGGCTCCTGCTTCGACAGGAGCAACGGGTTACGGGGTGAGCTGTCGGGGGCCCATGCGCGCGGGGCCCCTTTTTTATTTCTGTCTACCTGCTGGCCTCGCCGCGACACCCGCAAACCCAACCAAGCCGAATACCTCATTATCCCTGTTGCGGAGCAAATTCAGCCAGACCGGGTCCGTGGAGGGTCCTTGCGGCCACAGTTCATCACTGCAAACGGACACCCTCGAGGAAAGTGCAAGGTCAAGCGAGTAGGAATCGGGCTCGGTTCTATCCCACCGACTCCGACCGACAAACCAGATAGTTCTGATCTTTGGCAGCCGCTCCCACATGCCAATGCAACAATTCCAAAGCCGAAAGTCGTAGTGCACCCGTATCGCCGCAGCATGAAGCGATGTCCGATACCGCGAGGCAATTTCCCGTAGCTTCTCTGGCGACGGCTGCCCGAGCCCCCGAATGAACAACATGGCTTCTTCAGACGGCATCAGTAATTCGGCGGCGATCGAATCGCAGGCGCGCTCAAGGCTCGCGTCGCTCCCATGTTCGCTTCCCTGGGTGCTCCTGCGGCCGGGGATCGTCCCTAGGAGAAGGTGGCCGATCTCATGAGCAAGCGTGAATCTCTTGCGAGACTGTGGACTCTTGGCATTAAGCTTGATGATCAGTTTTCCGTCGGGCAGCTTGAAAAGCCCGCCCTCGAAAGTCATCTTCTCTTCGAGTATCTCGTTGACGCCGAGCAGGCGAGCAAGCCCCTCTAGGGATTCGCTAACGGAGAGCTTCTGCTGCACAAACTTCTGGACTCCGCGGTCTACGTCTTGCTCCCCGACCGATAGCGCAATCCGCTTGAGGTAGGGATTAACACGGAATTTCATTCGTCGACATTCCTGATGGAGCGAAGAAGGCTGCGGAAATACTCGACGGACGCCATGCTGTCGTTCCGTTTTCTCGCCGCTAGTATGTCCTGGCCGTCGTCTTCCCTCGCTCCGCAGTACAGCATCCAGGCTGACAGCAACTCCTGTGCGGTATAGCCACGCTCCTTTGCGGCGCTTCTGAGATTTTGGAGGCTCCCAATCTGGTTGTCGTCGTCGCTTTCTAGGTCAACCGCAATGATAAGGAGCTGAATGCGGGCTGTATCTTCATGCCAGCTACGCTCGACGGCGAGCTGTTTTGCCGCCGCGTAATGTTGCCGCGCGAGTGAGCGGCGCTGCTTGCCCACCAAATACGCACCGAAGTGTTCGTGTGCACGCATCTGCATTGCCGCGTCGGGTTCGTGGAGGTTAGAAATACGAGCTAGCGCCTCTTCAAATTCGCTTTTTGCTGCACGGTCGTTCGTCGCTGCCAAAGCTTCGGCAGATGTAAGCTGGTAATCGGCCCAAGGCTGAGTTCCCTGCACGTCTTCTACGTCGAATTGGACTCCCTTCAGGTGCGAGAGCGCGAGGGCAGACTGCCCGCGATTTACCTCCCTCCGGGCAAGGTCAACCGCGCGCCGTACTTTCTCATCGGTTGTCATTGTGTATCTCGCGGGGTGGAACTAGCTACAACCGGATGTGCCGCCACAGTTTTCGCACTTATAGCAGCCGCCGTTCGGCGTCATCAGCATGCCGCACTCGGCGCAGGTGGGCGCGCCGTCGAAGACCGCGCGCGAACGCGGCGACGGCGGCCGGGGATCGTCCGCAGTCGGTACCGCCGACAGGGGGGCCGGCGTCGCGGCAATCGCCGCGGGAGCCGCCGTTTCGCCGTTGGTCGTGATCGCCGGCGTCAGGTAGTCGGCCGAAATAAACCGCCCGCCCAGCCATCGCCCGATGTAGTCGAGCACCGACTTGGCGTAAGGAATGGCCGGGTGGCCTGTGAATCCGGCGGGCTCGAAGCGCGTGTTGACAAATTTGTCGACCAGCGCCTTGAGCGGCACGCCGTACTGCAAGCCGATGGAAACCGAGAGCGCGAAGCCATCCATGAAGCCGGAGAGCGTCGAGCCTTCCTTGGCCATCTTGATAAAGATCTCCCCCGGCTCGCCGTCCTCGTACATGCCGACGGTGATGTAGCCTTCGTGGCCGCCGATGGAAAACTTGTGAGTGATCGACTGGCGTTCGCTCGGCAGCTTGCGCCGCTTCGCATGGCTGAAAAGCTCCTGTTGCTGCGCGACGGCGGACGCTTCAGCGGCGCTGGCCGGGGCGGGGTCCTTCCTGGCGCCCGCGGCGGAAAGAGGCTGGCTGCGCTTGGAGTTGTCGCGGTAGATGGCCACTGCCTTGAGGCCCAGCTTCCACGATTCGATGTACGCTTGCATGATGTCTTCGACCGTGGACTCCTCGGGCATGTTGATGGTCTTGCTGATGGCGCCGGAAAGAAACGGCTGCACGGCCGCCATCATCTTGAGGTGGCCGCGCCAGGCGATGGAGCGTCCGCCCTCGGCGGGCGCGAGCGAGCAGTCGAAGACCGGCAGGTGCTCCGGCTTGAGCCACGGCGCGCCTTCGATTTTTCCGGCGCGGTCGATGTAGGAGACGATCTGCGAAGTCTCCTCGGGCGAGTAACCAAGGTGCATCAGCGCCTGCGGAACGGTGTTGTTGACGATCTTGATCAGCCCACCGCCGACCAGCTTCTTGTGTTTCACCAGCGCCAGGTCGGGCTCGACGCCCGTCGTGTCGCAATCCATCATGAAGCCGATGGTTCCGGTGGGCGCAAGCACCGTCACTTGCGAATTCTTGTAGCCGTGCTTCTCCCCAAGTTCGAGCGCCGTGTCCCAGGATTCGCGCGCCGCGGCGAGCAGCCCCGGCTGAAGGTTTTCCGCCTTGATCGGCCGCAGCGAGTCGCGGTGCATGCGGATCACGTCGAGCATCGGCTCGCGGTTCTCCGCGTAACCCGCGAAGGGCCCCAGGCGCTCGGCGATGCGCGCCGATTGCGCGTAGGCCTCGCCGCACATCAGCGCCGTGAGAGCGCCGGCCAGGTCGCGGCCGCCCTCGGAGTCGTAAGGCAGCGCGAGGGACATCAGCAGGGCGCCCAGGTTGGCGTAGCCCAATCCGAGCGGGCGGAATTTGTAGGAGTTTTCCGCGATCCGCGGCGTCGGGTAGCCCGCATTGTCGACCAGGATTTCCTGCGCGGTGATGGTGATATCGACGGCGTGGCGATAGGCTTCGAAATCGAAGACGCCGTTCGGCCCGAGGAACTTCATCAGGTTCAGCGACGCCAGGTTGCACGCCGTGTCGTCGAGGAACATGTACTCCGAACAGGGATTCGAAGCGTTGATGCGCGCCGTGGCCTTCGAGGTGTGCCAGCGATTCACCGTCGTGTCGTACTGCATGCCGGGATCGCCGCATTGCCAGGCGGACTCGGCCATGCTGTGCAGCAGATCGCGCGCGCGGAGTTTGTCGGCCGGCGACCCGTCGTTGACGTTGCGCGTCCACCAGTCGCGATCGTCCTCGACCGCTTGCATGAACTCATCGGTGACGCGCACGGAATGATTGGCGTTCTGGAAGAAGACCGAACTGTAGGCCTCGCCGTCGATCGAGCGGTCGTAGCCTTGCTCGATGAGCACGTGGGCCTTGCGCTCTTCCTTCACCTTGCTCTCGACGAATTCCACGATGTCGGGATGGTCCACGTTGAGGATGACCATCTTCGCCGCTCGCCGCGTCTTTCCGCCGCTCTTGATCACGCCGGCGAAAGCGTCAAAACCCTTCATGAAGCTGACCGGCCCTGAGGCGATACCGCCGCCGGAAAGCGTCTCGTGGCTGCCCCGCAGCGAAGAAAAATTCGTGCCCGTGCCCGAGCCCCATTTGAAGAGCATGCCCTCGATCTTGGCCAGATTCATGATGGATTCCATGCTGTCCTGGACCGAGTTGATGAAGCACGCCGAACACTGCGGCTTGGCCTGCACGCCCACGTTGAACCAGACGGGCGAGTTGAAGGCCATCTTCTGTTCGACGAGCAGGTGCGTCAGTTCGTCGTGGAAGGCGTCGCGCGCGGCGGCCGAGGCGAAATATCCGCCTCGCTCTCCCCAGCCGACGATGGTGTCCGCAACGCGGCCGATCAGGTGCCGCACGGAGTTTTCGCGCTCCGGCGTGTCCAGCTTTCCGTGGAAGTATTTCGACGCGACGATGTTGGTCGCCGTCTGCGACCATGACTTCGGAACTTCGACGTTCTCCTGCCGGAAGATGACTTGCCCCTTCTCGTTGCCGATCTGCGCGGTGCGCCGCTCCCACTCGACCGCGTCGAATGGCGAGACCCGCCCGTTGGTGAAGTACCGCCGGAACTCCAGGCCGGATCCCGATCGCATCTCCGCCGTGGTTGTCACAGCCGGTGTCGCCGTTTCATTCGAATGTTCGTTCGGGGCCATCTTCGTCTGAGCCATGTCGCCTCCGCGCAGGTTGGGCTCCCCTGCGCGGGGAACCCTAATATTTTACATCCAATCGAGCCGGGTGGCTGCTTGCGGCACGGTGCCTGATTCTCCGGCAGGGACCGCGCGCATTCGAAGGAACCAACTGCGAGCGCCGAGACTGCAAAACGCCAAAAGCCATAGGCTCACGTTCCGAGGGCAACTGACGTCTTGCCACCAGAGCGCTTGCCGTCACGCCGGCTGGTTGGGGGGCCGGCTGCGGTAGGGCCTGTCCCAAGATGTCTCGTGGAACCCGGTTGCTCGCGCGGTTTCGAAGCGGCACTCCCGGGGTGGCGAAAGGCCGCAAAAACGGAACCGCGTGTCCCCGAATCTGCTGCGGCACAATAGCGAGGTGCAAAAAAGTTGTCAAGAGAAAATCGCAGCCCTCATACAAAATCTTGTTAGTTTTTTGTCCAAAGTGTCTACATGTTGTGGTGCGATTACTCGGCGGCACTATCCTGAGTAGGACCCAGCCAGCCTCCCGTCGCGCGCGTTTCCGCTGTGGACACCTCGCGAACGGACCCGTTCGTTTTGGCTCTACGGCGTGGGATAATCCGCAGATGGGCACGATGCACTATCGCGCATGGACCGCGGTGATTCTTGCGCCGCTGCTCGCCGCGATCGGTTTGGCTCGGGCGCAGGAGAGCCGCGCCCGGAATGACGCGCCGCTCACGCCCGAGCAAGTTCGCGAAGTCGTCGGCCGAGCCATCGCCAATCAACACAGCGACGATTCGGCGCTCGAGGAATACGACCGCACCGAGCGCGTCATCGAGCGGGGCCAGCGAAAGGACGGGGCCGCGAGCGACACCACGGCTCGCGTCGTTCCCGGCGGCATCGGCGATCTTCGCGTCGAACTCGATCGCGACGGCATACCTGCGGACTCTGCCTCGTTGAAACGCGAATGGGAAGAGGTAGAGAACGCGCTTGCGGCCAGATGCAACGCCGACGATCCGCTCGTCAAACAAGCCTACCTGAGAACCGAACGGCGGAACCGCGAGCATGCCGAGATGGTGGATGCCATCGGAAAAGCGTTCCGCTTCGAGTGGGCGGGCCGCACGACGCGCGACGGCCGCGCCATGATCAAGCTCGCCTTTGAGCCTGACCCCGCTTACAAATCGTCCTCGCGTATCGCCAGCGTGTACGCGCACAGCCACGGCATGGTGTGGGTCGACGAATCGAGCGGGCACGTGGCGCGGGCCGAGGTGGAGTTGCGCGAAGACGTTTCCTTCGGCGCGGGCCTGATCGCCAAGGTCTACCGCGGAAGCCGCATCACGCTCGAGCAATCCGAGGTCGCGCCGGGGGTCTGGTTTCCCACTCGCGAATCCTACGACATCGAGGGCCGCAAATTCCTTTTCCCAGCGAGTTGGCGAGGGCAGATCGAGGCCAGCGGCTACCGCCGCCTGGGGCCTCCGCCGCGCGCGCTCGAGTTGATCCGCCGGGAGCGCGGCGAAACGGCGTCCAGCGAACGCGAGGAGGTCAGGTGATGAGTGTCCGCATGATCTTGCTGGGCGCAGCCGGCGTGGCCCTGGGAGCCACTTTCGCGGTTTCCGCCATCGCTCAGGATTCCTCCGCGAAGCCGGGGAAAAAAGTTTGGACGAACGAGGACCTCCAGGATCTGCGCTCGAAGACGCCCGTGTCGGTGGTGGGCGCGCCGCCGGCCGCCCCAGCGAAGCGCGCGAGCGGAGCTGCCGCGACGAACGCTGATCCGGCAAAGAACGGACAGTGGTATCGCGAACGGCTGCAGCCGTTGCGCGCCGAACTCGCGAAGCTCGATCACCAGCTCGACGATTTGCGCGGCTTTGAGGACGGCAGCTATCGAAGCTCCGGCGGCGGCGTGTCCAGGGGTTACCTGGCGCCGCTCAACCCCGCCGAAGAGATCAAGAAGCTTGCGGCGCGAAAAGATGAAATTCAGGCCCGGGTCAGCGCGTTAGAGGATGAAGCTCGCCACAACGGCATTCTTCCCGGCGAATTGCGCTAACGCCCGCACTCAGGGAGCCGGCAGCAGTTTGCCGCCGCTGGACTCCAGTTCCACGCGCATCAACCAATCGTAATGAAAGCCTTCGGCCCGCAGCCAGGCCTCGAGCGTATCCCGGTCGGGCGATTCAAACTCCACGAGCATCTTGCCTGCGACGAGGTTCACCTGGACGCGTCGCGCCGTCACGCCGGTGGCCGCCGCGAGACGTACCACCAACTGCTCGGCGCCCTGCCGGGTCAAGCAAGCGAGTGTGTGCAAGGAAACGTAGCGCGGCATCGAGCCTCCCCAGGAGCAGGCAACGATAATCGGGAGCGCGGCCGGACGCAACTTTTGGTCGCGACCTTCTGGAAGCGTCGCGCGGATGGCCGGTACTCTTTCGGAATGGCCGCCGGCTCGGATCTGCGCCTCTCGCATCCAGGGCGGTAAAATGGGACATCCCCCATTTCCCGACAGGTGCCCGATGCGAAAAGCTTGTTTGCTCGCGATGGTTTTCCTGGTCGTTCTGGCTGCGTCCCCTTTCACCGGTGCGAGCCCCGCGCCGGCAGGCTGCGTTCTCAGCGGAATCGTGCTGAATGCCCAGGGCACGCCTGTCACTGGAGCCCAAATCTTCTGGCAGAATTCCGACGGCACAAAACCCCGCGCCTCAAAAACCGACGAGTACGGCAGGTTCCGCATGACGAAGCTGCCCGCCGGCCTTTACGATCTGCGCGCCGAAGCAAACGGAATGTGGTCGGACTGGGCGCACAACGTCCCGGTGCGCGGGGGCCGGGAGGCCCGCGTTACGCTGCAATTGGCGCGGACTGCGCCGCCGGCGCGGTAATCCACCATGGTAAAAAAAGAAAGACGCCCGGAAACGCCCACCGGGACGGGAGGACGGATGTAAGGATTGCTTGCGAAGGCTCTCCAGTGTAGATTTGCGGCCTGTTACTACTTCTTCGGGAGGACGATTTGATGAAGACGAGATTTCTTCTCTGCACCTGCGCCCTGATGCTGGGCCTTGCGATCGTTGGATTCGCGGACGACGCCGCCGACCAATATGACAAGCTCATGAAGCCGGCGATTGCCGCGAACATGGCTCTGCAGAAGAACATCACGACCGATCTTGCCGCCACCGCGATGAACGCGACCGACCTACAGGCTGCTTTCGCCAAGATCGAGGCCTACTGGGCGATGAAGAACGTTGCGGACGCGCAGATGTTTGCGAAGAATATCCAACAAGCCGCCGCGGACGTGCACACCGCAGCCGTCGCGGGCAATAAGGACGACGCCGCGGCCGCCGCCAAGAAAATCGCCGCCAATTGCGGGAGTTGCCATATGGCCCATCGCAACCGAGAAGCCGACGGCAGCTACACGATCAAGTGAGCGGGCGGAAATAACCCGTACTACAACCCCGGTACTGACAAAAATGGAGCCTCCGGCCCATTGAGGCTGTCCTGCTTGCCTGCAATCATGCTGGCAACGGGTTGGGGGCCGCTGCGGGGACGACGGCTCCGAGCGATCGAAGTCGTAGGCGAGCTACCCAACCCGCCAGCAGCTCACCTGCCGGCAAACCCCACGCGTTCCTTCCTGTCGGCAGGGTGGGCTGCCTTTAACCCCGCCGCCCTCGCTCAGCCTCGAGACTCCTGAAGCCTTGCTTCCCGCATTGCACTAGCGTAATTCGTTCGGCGCCGTTGAAAAAATTCCTTGCCGAACGGAATGGCCTAGTCCTTGGCCGCCTTTTGCTTTTGTTCCCGGTACCACTCAGCGGTTGACCGCACGTTATTAAGCGATGTCCCCTCGTACTCGAATTTATCCGGGAATCCCGCCGCTTCCCAGGCCGCAAGAAACCTCGCATGCTTATCCACAACCTTCTTGGATGGTTCCTTTTTAGGGGCCATGATTGCCTCCGAAGCCCATTTTCCCATATTCCGAGCCGAGGACTTATCAGGACCTGGGACTCATGGCCAGATTGACTTCGCTCGGCGCATCGCACTTACCTTGACCCTGCGGGAAACCATCTGCTAGCGTAGAGATTTCTTGCCTCACCCGAAATCGCCATGGATACGATCCAGATCACCTTGCCTGATGGCGCGACGCAGCAAGTCCCCAGCGGCACCACGCCCGCCGAGATCGCGCGCAAGATTTCGCACGGCCTCGCGCGCGAAGCGCTGGTCGCCCGCGTCAACGGCGAGTTGGTGGACCTCTCCCGGCCCCTCGAGCGCGACACTTCGCTCTCCATTCTCACGGCCAAGGATCCCGATTCGCTCCAGGTTTTCCGCCACTCCGCGGCTCACCTGCTGGCCGCAGCGGTCCTCGAACTGTTTCCCGACGTGAAGCTCGGCATCGGCCCGCCCATCGACACGGGATTCTTCTACGAATTCCTCCGCGAACAGCCGTTCACACCCGAAGACCTCGAACTCATCGAGCAAAAGATGCACGAGCTGGCCGCTCGCGACCTGCCGAACGAACGCAAGCTGCTGCCCAAGGCCGAGGCCGTCGAGCTCTACCGCAAGTGGGACCAGGCCTTCAAGTGCGAGCTCGTCGAGGAAAAAGCCATCGAGCCGATGGTCTCGTTTTACACCACCGGCAAATTCATCGACTTCTGCCGCGGGCCGCACATCCCCGCCACCGGCCGCATCAAGGCCTTCAAGCTGATGAACGTCTCGGGCGCTTACTGGAAGGGCCAGGAGGGCAATCCGCAGCTCCAGCGCATCTACGGCGCTTGCTTCTTCACCCAGGCCGAGCTCGACGAGTACTTGCATCGCCTCGAAGAGGCCAAGCGCCGCGACCACCGGCGCCTTGGAACCGAGCTCGATCTGTTCAGCATCCAGGACGAGGCCGGGCCCGGGCTGATTTTCTGGCACCCCAAGGGTGCCCTGGTGCGCAAGCTCATGGAAGACTGGCTGCGCGACGAACTGCTTCGCCGCGGCTATCAGCTCGTCTATACCCCGCACATCATGCGTCTCGACCTCTGGAAGACCAGCGGCCACACCAATTTCTATCGCGAGAACATGTTCGGCCCCATCGAGGTCGAGAAGGCCGATTACCAGCTCAAGCCCATGAATTGCCCGGGCCACATCCTGATTTACAAGTCGCACCTGCGCAGTTATCGCGACCTCCCGTACCGTCTCGCCGAGCTCGGCACCGTCTATCGCTACGAGCGCTCCGGGGTGCTGCACGGTCTGCTGCGCGTGCGCGGCTTCACGCAGGACGACGCGCACATCTTCTGCATGCCCAGCCAGATCGAGGGCGAGGTCGCGGCCTGCATGGATTTCGCCTTCGCCGTCATGAAGACCTTCGGGTTCTCGCGCTATCAGGTCGAGCTTTCCGATTGGGACGCCGCGCACCCGGAGAACTACGCTGGTTCGGCCGCGGACTGGCAGCGCGCCACCCAGGCCCTCTCCGTCACACTAGAGCGCATGAGCGTTCCCTTCAAGCGCATGGAGGCCGAGGCGGCCTTCTACGGTCCCAAGATCGACGTCAAGCTGATCGACGCTATCGGCCGCCCCTGGCAGCTCACCACCGTGCAGTTTGATTTCAACCTGCCGGGGCGCTTCGGCCTCGAATACGTCGGCGAAGACGGCGCCCGGCACGAGCCCCTAATGGTGCACCGCGCGCTCTGGGGCTCCGTCGAGCGATTTTTTGGTATATTGATCGAGCACTATGCCGGCGCGTTTCCGCTGTGGCTGGCGCCCGTGCAGGTCGCCGTGCTGCCGGTGAGCGGCAAGTTCGCCGAGTACGCCCAGCAGGTGGCGGCGGAGCTCTCGGCCGCGGGCTTCCGCGTGTACCTCGACGACCGCAACGAAAAGCTCCAGGCCAAGATCCGCGACTCCGAGATGCAGAAGATTCCCTACATGACGGTGGTCGGTGGCAAAGAGGCCGAAGCCCGGACCGTCTCCGTGCGCCACCATGGGAAGGGCGACCTGGGGCCCCGCCCGCTCGCCTCGTTCCTCGCGGACCTACGCGCCGAGGTCGATGCCCGCGCGACTTCCTAGTGGCTGTCTGATATATCGGCCAGTCGTGCTATACTCGCCGCCCGGTCTCTTCTCGGGCATTTCCGCTGGATCGGATGAGCGGCGGCCAGGCGCGGCGTCGCGGAGGTGAGTTTATCGCCGAACGCAGTTTTCGACCGAACGAACGCACGCGGGTGAACGATCGCATCCGAGCGCGTGAAGTGCGGGTGGTGGATGACGATGGCGCGCAGCTAGGCGTGATGCAGCCCTTCGAGGCCATCCGCGTGGCTCGCGAGCGCGGCTTGGACCTGGTGGAAATCTCACCCACGGCGGACCCCCCGGTTTGCAAGATCACCGACTACGGAAAGTTTCTTTACCAGCTCAACAAGAAAGCGCACGAGCAGCGCAAGCATCAGAAGGGCACGCAGCTGAAGGAAGTGAAGTTCCGGCCGGCGACCGCCGAGCACGATTATCAGGTTCGCAAGAACCAGATCATCAAGTTTCTGGGCGAGGGCCACAAAGTCAAGGCCATGATCTTCCATCGCGGCCGCGAGATGGCTCACCAGGAAGTGGGCCGCGCCAAGATGGAGCGCCTGCTCAAGGAGATTTCCGATCACGCGCTGGTCGAACTCGGGCCGCGCATGGAAGCGAACATCCTGATGGCTCTGCTGGCGCCCAAGAAGGGCGGGGCGGCAAGCGCCTCACCGGCTTGAGCCCGAATGGGAACGAATAGGAAAAGGAAACGAATCGTGGGCAATCACAAAAGCACCAAAGTCAAATTGAAGCTGAAGACGCACCGCGGCGCCGCCAAGCGATTCAAGCTGACGTCCACGGGCAAGATCATGCGCCCGCACTCGGGCAAGCGGCACTTGATGGGCACCAAGGCCCCGAAGCGCATGCGGCATCTGAAAAAATCCACCTTGGTTCATCCCACGGACGCCGAGCATGTCCGCAGGATGCTGCCCTACGGATAGTTTTTTGTCGTGCCAGGCAGCGCGTTACCCGCCACGGCGGGCCTGCCGGCCGATTGGCCCCGCAGCATAGGGGCCCCCTCGCATCCGGGCGCAAAGACGTAAGCGCCGCGGAGCGAATCCTCAACACGCCGTGGAGACGCTCGACGAAAGTCGCTCGTCGTCCGGGTTGCGTGTGGCTCGCGCTTCTTCGCGCGAGTTCCGCGCGATTCCGGCGGCGTGCGCCGCCCGCCGCGCTCTCCCCGCAGGAGAAGATGCAATGGCCAGAGTCAAACGTGGCACCAAGCGCCGCGCCCGCCGCAAAAAGTACGCGAGGCGCACCAAGGGATTCTTCCTCACCAAGAGCAAGCTCTATCAGTCCATGCAGGAGGCCGCCAATCGCGCCGACCGCTACTCCTATCGCGATCGCCGCAATCGCAAACGCCAGTATCGCCGCCTCTGGATTCAGCGCGTCGGCGCGGCCGCGCGCCTGAATGGCCTCTCCTATAGCCAGTTGATGCACGGCCTGAAGGCCGCCGGCCTCGGCATCGACCGCAAGGTGCTGGCCGACCTGGCCGTGAAAGACGCCGCTGCGTTCGCGCAGCTCGCCGCGCAGGCCAAAGCGGCCAAACCAGCCGTCGCCAAGAAGCCGGCGAGAGCCTAAGCCTCGCGCTCGTTCCATGGCGAACGACCCGACAACCAAAACTCTGGCGGAGTTAGGCGTCTCCGAATCCGCGGAGGTTTCGCGCTGGTTCGACGAGGTGCGCGCGCAGTTTGCCGCCGAGACATCCGTTCCGGCGGACGAGCAGCGCTGGGAGGGATTGCGCGCCGCTTGGCTCGGCCGCAAATCGGGCGTCCTCACACGCATCACCGAGAACTGGCTCAAGACCAGCCCCGCGACTCTGCGCCCAGCCGTCGGCAAATCCCTCAATGAACTGCGCGCGTACGTCGAGGGACGGCTGGATGATTATCAGCAAATCGCGAGGGCGGCGGCCGAGCAGGCGGCCCTCGCGCGCGAGCGCGTCGACCTCTCCCTGCCCGGCGCGGTCCGACCCATCGGCTCGCGCCATTTGCTCCGCCAAACCTTCGCCGAGATCGAGCGCATTTTTCTCTCACTCGGCTTTACCGTCGTCGAAGGGCCGGAGATCGAAACTCCCTATTACAATTTCGAGGCGCTCAACATTCCCGAGTACCATCCGGCGCGCGACACCATGGACACGTTTTACCTCGAGACCCCTCCTGGCGCGCCCCAGCGCCTTCTGCGCACCCACACCTCGCCGATGCAGATCCACATCATGGAAAAGCAGGCGCCGCCGGTGCGCATCATCGTGCCCGGCAAGGTCTATCGCCGCGACAACCCGGACGCCACGCACTCCTACGTCTTTCATCAGGTCGAAGGTCTCGCCGTCGACACCGACATCACGTTTTGCGAGTTCAAGGGCACCGTCGAGCACTTCGTCCACGAGTTCCTCGGCCCCGCGGCCAAGACGCGCCTGCGTCCCAGCTATTTCCCGTTCACCGAGCCGAGCGTCGAGGTGGACGCCAGCTGCTTCGCCTGCGGCGGCAGCGGCTGCCGCCTGTGCAAGTTTTCGGGATGGATCGAGCTGTTCGGCGCAGGCATGGTCGATCCCGCCGTCTACGGCTTTGTGAACTACGATGCCACGCGGCTTTCCGGCTACGCCTTCGGCCTCGGCGTCGATCGTCTCTCGCAGCTCAAGTACGGCATCGACGACGTGCAGCTTTTCTTTCAGAACGACGTGCGCTTCCTGCGCCAGTTTCCGTGAGGCTTCCCGCTTAGAGCGCCATGAAGATTCTCTACGATTGGCTCAAAGAATTCGCGGACGTGACGCTCCCTCCGGCCGAGCTGCGCTCCCGCCTGTCGCTCGCCGGCATCGCCGTCGAAGGCCTCGAGGAAACTCCCGCCGGGCCGCTGCTCGACGCCGACCTCACGATCAACCGCCCCGATTGCCTCGGTCATTACGGAATGGCGCGCGAAGCCGCCGCGCTCGAGCGCGGGCAGCTGCGCGACGTAGGGGTCCATCTGCTGGAAGCGGCGGAACGCGCGGAAAGCGCCACGCGCGTCTCCATCGAATGTCCCGAACTCTGCGGACGCTATACGGCGCGGGTGCTGCGCGGCGTGAAGGTAGGGCCGTCGCCCGACCGCCTGCGGCGCCGCCTCGAAGCGCTTGGCCAAGCCTCCATCAACAACGTCGTCGATGCCACCAACTACGTCATGCTCGAACTGGGCCAGCCCATGCACGCCTTCGATCTCGACCGCCTTGCCGAACGGCGGATCGTCGTGCGGCGCGCTCGCGCGGGAGAAAAGATGCGCACTCTCGACGGCGTCGAGCGCGCGCTTTCGCCGGGGATGTGCTTGATCGCCGACGCCTCTCGCGCCGTGGCCATCGGCGGCGTGATGGGCGGCGCCGAGAGCGAAATCAATTCCGCCACGCGCAACGTGCTGCTCGAATCGGCGTGGTTCGACCCCATCTCCATTCGCCGCACCTCGAAGGTGCTCGGCCTGCGTACCGAGGCTTCGCTTCGATTCGAACGCGGCGCCGATCCGGAAATGGCCGAGCTGGCGTCGCGTAGTTGCGCCGCTTTGATTCGCGAGATCGCCGGCGGCGAGATTCTCGCCGGGGTCGTGGACGTTTATCCCGGCCGGCGCGAGCCCCTGCGGCTGGTGCTGGCGCGCAAGGAACTGTTGCGCGTGATGGGCGGCGACGTCCCGGACGGCGAAATCGAGTCCATTCTGGGCGCGCTGGGCTTCGCCCCTCGCCGCGCGGACGGAGTGGACGCCGCGCGCGGCGCCGCGGGCTCGGCACTCGCCGTGTGGGAGTGCACGCAGCCCTCTTGGCGGCAAGACGTGACGCGCCAAGTGGATCTGATCGAAGAAGTCGCGCGGCATTTCGGCCTGGACAAGTTTCCCGCGCGGCTGCACGCATCCAAGCAGCCTGCGGCGGGTCTGCCGCACGCCGAAGCCGAAGATCGCTTGCGCGAGCGGCTGATTGGCCTGGGCTATCGCGAAATCGTCACCATTCCCCTGGTGAACGAGGAAGAGGACGCGCTCTTCCGAACCGCGGACGCCCCGGAGATCGCGCCGGCGCGCGTCGCCAACCCGCTTGCTGCGGATGCCTCGCTGCTCCGTTCGAATGGCCTGGTGAGTATGGCCCACGTCCTGGCCTGGAACCTGAATCGCGGACAGCGCGATCTGCGCCTCTTCGAGATCGGCCGCGCCTACGCCATGAAAAGCGGCGAGCCCGTCGAAACGCGCATCCTCGTCATCGGTGCCACTGGCCTCGCGCACGAAAAAAGCGTAGCCGAATCGTCGCGCGAATACGAATTCGCCGATCTCAAGGGCGACCTCGACCAGCTCGGCGACCTGGCGGGCGGTTTCACGTGGGCCGCCGCCGAAGGAGCATCCTGGGAGCACCTCGCACGTGCCGGGCAAATTCTTCTTCCAAGTGCGGCCGTTCGCCAAGTTGCCTTGGGCGGGCGTGACAGTTGGAGAGTCACGGTCGGCACAAGCGCCATCGGCGCCGCAGGGCAGCTCGCACAAAAGGTCGCGGACCGCTTCAAGCTCCGCCAGGACGTCTTCCTCGCGGAGTTAACCCTCGATCCCTTCTACGCCGGCTACCGCATTGCGCGGGAGGCGCGCCAATACCGGCCGATTTCGCGCTTCCCCTCTGTCGAGCGCGATTTTTCGCTTGTCCTGGGCGAGGGCACCGCATTCGCCGCCGTGCGCCAGGCAATCACCGCGCTCGCCATCTCCGCAATCACCTCGATCGAAGCGGTCGACCTGTTCCGCGGCAAGAACGTGCCGGCCGGAAAATTCTCCCTGCTCGTGCGCGTCACTTTCCAAAGCCTCGAAGGCACTCTGACCGAAGCGCAAGTGAACGACTTCTCCGCGCGCATCGTCGCGACACTGGAACAGCATCTCGGCGGCGCTCTGCGCACCGCCTGAAAAGCCCCCTGCGCCCTCAGCGGCCAAAGCCGCACTGAAATTCTGCGCGATTATGTCTTGGCTGAAGTCACGACCCAGAAAAATCCCGGCGCTTTGAGACAGACTCTTGTTCCCCGGCGCGCCGTGGCGCACAATACCGCCACTCGGCCTGCATTGAAAGTTCAAGCCCGGTCCGGGGAGCTGCTTATGAGCCAAAGCACGAAGGTAAAAATCTACGATCAGACCTATAGCGTCGCCGGAGACCTCGACCCCGCCTACGTCGAGGAGCTGGCGCGCTACGTCGATACCAAAATGCGCGATGTCGCGCGCGCAACCGGCCTTGTCGATTCCGTAAAAGTGGCTGTGCTGGCGGCGCTCGCCATCTCCGACGAGCTGCACACGCTCCGCAACACCCGCGACGCCGGCCGCGATGAGCTGCGCGAGCGCGCCGAGCGCTGCCTCAAGCTCGTCGAGCGCGCCCTCCAGCAATCCGCCTAGTCGCTTCTCCCGCAGGACCGCCGCTGTGCCTCACGTCAATCGCCTTTGCGAATTCGGTTGGACGCCTCCCGCCCGCCGGATAGAATGGATGCGGAGTAGGCCTGCGACGCGCGTGTTGGCGCGAAGATCTTTTGAACCAATGCTGGATCTCTGCGGTGCCCGAGTCAGACGACCTGTGTGCATGGCCCGCTGCCGGGTTCTTCTCGGTACCGGGCAAGCCTAACGGCCGGCGCAGGGCACCCACCTAATACAGAGGTTCAGGATCTAGCGCTTCACGACGAAGTGGACCGCTCCATTTTTGTTTCCGGAGTCGTTCCTGCGGCGGAGTCATGCATGCGGATTCTTTTCATCGGAGACATCGTGGGTTCGCCGGGCCGGCGCATTGTGCAAGAGCGCCTGGCCGACCTCGTCGTCAACGAGCGGCTCGATCTGGTGATCGCCAACGGCGAGAACGCCGCTTCCGGTTTCGGCATCACGCCGCGGCTGGCACAAGCGCTGTTCGCCGCGGGCGTCGAAGTTCTCTCCGGAGGCAACCACAGTTTTGACCGCAAGGAGATCATTGACTTCATCCCCCACGAGCCGCGCCTGCTGCGCCCAGCGAACTTCCCTGAAGGCACCCCCGGGAGCGGCATTTACTGCGGCACCGCGCGCAACGGCGTCACCTATGCTCTGCTCTGCCTGCAAGGCCGCATCTTCATGGCGCCGAACGACGACCCTTTCCGCACCGTCGACCGAGAACTGGCTAAGCTCCCGCCCGGCGTCAAGGTGATCGTGGTGGACATGCACGCGGAGGCCACCAGCGAGAAGCAAGCCATGGGCTGGCACCTGGATGGCCGCGTCACCGGCGTGATTGGCACGCACACACACGTGGCTACCGCCGACGAGCGCGTCCTGCCGGGCGGCACAGCCTACATCACCGACGTTGGCATGACCGGCCCGCACGACTCCATCATCGGCATGGAGAGGGCCCCCATCATCAAGCGCTTCTTCGACGGCATGGCCGCGCGCTTTGAGGTTGCCACCGATAACATCCAGATGAACGCCGTGCTTATTGAGACCGATCCCGCCACCGGGCGCGCCCTGTCGATCGAGCGGCGGCGCTACCGCGTGGAACGCTGATCGCACGTGCGCAAGGGGGCTTCCTCGCTCCCCCCGGGACGCGCGCGCCGAGCAACCCCGCGACCTCCCAAAAGCTCTATATACTGACTCCCTATGCAGCGCCTTTCCCGTTTCCTCCTAATGGCGATCGTGCTCGCGCTTCCGCTGGTGACGCAAGCGCAACAGGAACCTGATCTCGCGGCACGCCGGCGTCTCTTCCCCGAAATCGGAGCCGGAGTCCTCGCAATTCGTCGCGGTCCAGCGGGCCAATATTTCATTTTGGTGGCGCCGGGCAAGTTCGTACAGGTCTTCGATGCCGCGGGGAAAAAAATCGGCCAGGTGCCGGCTCAGGCCGCGGGCGCTGCCGCCATCGTCTTCGGCGTCGCAATGGATGTGGACGCGGCGGGTCGCGTCTTTGTGGCCGACCGCGGCGGCAACGCCGTGAACGTATACGGCGCCGACGGTGCGCTGCTGGCCCACGTTAAGGTCTCTGCGCCCATGGCCGTCGCGGCGCTCTCCGGCGACGAATTCGCCGTTTGCAGTCTGACGGGCAATAGCCTGATCGCGGTGTACGATTTTCAAGGCGCGTTGCTTCGCCAGTTTGGTGAACTCGCCGGCTTGGTCGACGATCCCCAACTCGATCACCGCCTAAGCCTCGGTCAGCTTCTCTCCGATGCCGCCGGCAACCTCTACTTCGCCTTCGACTACATGCCCGAGCCGACCGTGCGCGAGTACGATCGCTTCGGGTACTTGATCGATGACGTGTCCCTCACTACGCCCGATATGCAACCCGCCGCGCAGTCGGCTCGGCGAGAGATCGCGCGCGCCGCGCAAGGAGCAGTCATCTCGCCGCACCAGATCATTTCCGCACTCGGTGTGGATCCTGCCGGCCAGGACGTCTGGATCGCGATTGGCGATCGACTGCTGCGTGTGGATCGCAATGGCCAGGAAGCTGGCGGCTCGCGCACCTACACGGAAGGCAACGTGCGCATCACGCCGTCGATGATTCTCGTCGAACCAAATAGGCTTTTGTTCGCCAGCGATCCGCTGGGCATCTACGAATTCCCCCGGCCCGACTCTTCCGCAAAAACGCCCTAGCACGCAAACTCGCCACTTAGCCGCGCCGAAACGCTCTTGCCAGTCCCTGTGGAAATTCTGTGCATCGCCTGTGCAGGCTCTGCGCTGTCTTCGTAGAATTTTCGCTTGCCCCATTCCGTCCCTTCGTGGACAATCCGTTCTCGCTGTGATTGAGCGTAACGGATCGTTTGCACTCCTAAAAGCTCACGGCGTCAATGAAGGGGATAGGCGGGATTGTTGCCGCGCGCGTAGCTAATCAGAAACGGTTGAGAATGGCGGAACGCCGCTTGTGTTTCTTTTCCACAAGTTTTCCACATCTGTGGAAATGGCAGACCTGCGCCCTCTCCGAGCTTGGACAACGATGAATTCCTGGGAAAACATCCTGCACCACATGGAACGGCGGGTTAACCCGCATAGCTTTGCCACTTGGTTCCGTCCCACCCGCCAGGAAGGTGGCGATAACGGCAAGCTGGTCGTTCGCGTGCCCTCGCGTCCCTTTCGCAAACGGCTGACCGAGACCTACGGCGAGCTGTTGCACGCCGTGCTGGTCGAAGTCGGCATGCCGGACACGCAGCTCGAGTTCATCTGCGCCGAAACAGAGTCGGCGCCGCCGCCCGTTGCCCCCGCGCCCAACCAGGCGCGCCTTGACTTCGACTCGGTGGACCACCAGCTCAACCAGCGCTACACGTTTGACACGTTCGTAGTCGGCGGCTCGAACCAGTTCGCCCACGCCGCGGCGCTGGCCGTCGCCGAGGCGCCTTCGAAGGCCTACAACCCGCTCTACCTCTACGGCGGCGTCGGCATGGGCAAGACCCACCTGATGCAGGCCATCGGCCACCTGGTGAAGGCGCGCAATCCCGCGCTGCGCCTCACGTTCATCAGCGCCGAAAAATTCACTAACGAAGTCATCAACTCCTTGCGCTTCGACCGCATGATCAGCTTCCGCGATCGCTTCCGCTCAGTGGACGTGCTGATGGTTGACGACATTGAGTTCATCGCCGGCAAGGAACGCACGCAGGAAGAGTTCTTCCACACCTTCAACGCGCTCCACGATCTGCAGAAGCAGATCGTCCTCTCCTCCGATTGCCCGCCCAAGGAAATTGCCGCCATCGAGGAACGATTGCGCT
>Ga0210394_10002979_pt1 | contig 22194 bp, 28 predicted proteins | sample IncBWC12MmetaG_FD_160121 | JGI IMG/M metagenome (GOLD analysis project Ga0210394, IMG submission 160121) | Forest soil microbial communities from Barre Woods Harvard Forest LTER site, Petersham, Massachusetts, United States - Inc-BW-C-12-M | ecosystem: Environmental > Terrestrial > Soil >... | reverse complement strand
CTCCTTCACTTTCGCCAACGGGATCTGCGAAAACAATTGCAGGTCGATGATCATATTCAGCCGCCGGTCCAACTGAAAAAACGTTGCCGCCTTCTTTCCTGGCAGCACCTGGTTCACCACCGGTACGTACTTCACCCGCAACGCCTGCACCTCCTGATCCACTTCCAGCCAGTGCCGCACATAAATCACCGCGTCCTGGTCCGTCATCGTTGACCACATGTGTGCGTACTGCTTCAACAAGTCATATTTCTGGTTGTTCACTTCCTGCAGGTCCTTGACGTAATGGTTGTAGATCGGCCAGAACTTTTGCGCCTCCGCATCGGAAAGAGACAAATTCTGCCCAATGACCTGCATTTTCTTTGCTCGCAAATCTTGTCGCAGCATAGCGATGTCCTCGTCCGTAATCGACGGGTTGATAATGTTCGGCACGACAACTTGCTGCCCAGGGTCCGCCTCCGGCTGTATTTTCGACCTCGCCGAAGCCCATCCGAACAAGGCTGACGTCATCACCATCCCCGCAACGAACGCCCCAACCAATCGAACCGTTCCCTCCAGTTTGCTCTTCATACCTGTTCTCCTTGCCCCAGACTCCACATCTCCGTCCCCCGCGCAAATCTGCTCGCACAAGATACCTCATTGAGGCCAGTTCAGGACACATTTCCTTGCCTTCGGTCTGGGACTGCCTCCTCGCATCTTGGAAAGGCGTGGATTTAGAAAAAAACCTTTTGACGGTCTTGGCCCAAAAAACACAAAAGCACCGGGAAATCCCAATTAACGCGAAAACGCGCCGGGTTCTCGAGTATTGGGCTTTGGGCCGAAAGAATGAGTTTGTTTTCTATAACCACGAAACTGGAAAGCCGTTTGTCGATCTCGATACAGGACTTGCTCAGGCATGCGAAAAAGCGGGATCACAGGAATAACGTGGCACCGGCTACGTCACACCTTCACGACCCGTTTGTTGGAGCAGGGAGCGGATCTGGCGACCGTTCAGCAGTTGCTGGGCCACTCGACCGTCACAGTAACGATGCGCTACGCCCACCCAAATCTCGGCTCCAAGAGGGATGCCGTGAGCAGGCTCGAAGGTTTTGGTGACAATTTAGTGACAGTGTGCACCAAAACGCAGCAATCGAATCCCAATGTGTCACCAATTCACTCGCTAAAATCCGCTCTAAGTTATACTTAGAAACGGAGGAGTGGGTGAGCGGTTGAAACCGGCGGTCTTGAAAACCGTTAGACTCGAAAGGGTCTCGGGGGTTCGAATCCCTCCTCCTCCGCCATATCTCAGAAATAGGCTATAAATGCGGCGATTGACGGTGTGACACGCTGGTGATACACTCCGACCATGGCCCGTATCTACGTCCGCCGCAAGGAACCCGGCAAGGGCTGGCGTTATAAGGCTGTTCCGGCAGGGGCTGGGCGTCGCCCCGTATTCGACTCCGAATCGAAATTCCACGTTCGTTATTCCGATGCCTCGGGCAAATTCGTCTACAGCCAAGCATATGACACGCTGGAAGAGGCGCAACGCGCGGCGGCTGAATTGCCCACAATGGCAAAGGCAATCGCCGCTGGTCTGACTCTCGACGAGTACAAAGACCGCGAGAACGCACACCGCGTGCCCATCAAGAAGGCGGTCGACAACTTTCTCTCCCACGCGTCCAAGACGAAGAAGCCAAAGACCGTCGCTGGTTACAAACTCAACCTTGCGCAGTTCGTGGAGTCCATCGGCAAGATTCATTATCTGGACGAAGTGGGGAAGACGCAGTTGTACGGCTTCCGGGATTTTCTGGCAGGGAAGGGCTACGAGGCGAGAACGCAACACAATCGGATGATGACGGTGCTATCGCTCTTGAAGGCGAATCGTATCAAAACCGATTTCTCGCTTGGCAGGGACTTGCCCGAATTCGAGGAAGAGCCTGCCGTCCCTTACGAACCCGCCGAATTGCAGAAGTTGTTCGCTGCCATGAAGCCGGAAGAGGTGATTCGCTACAAGTTCTTTCTCGGCACCGCGTGTCGAGATAAGGAAGTTACCTACGCCTCATGGCAGGACATCGACTTCGCCCGTGGTATCTACCACATCCGCCGCAAGCCTGACGTTGGCTTCACTCCGAAGAAGCACGAGAGCCGCGATGTGAAGATGCCCACCGAACTGGTGGAGGCGTTGAAGGAGCGTAAGAAGCACCCGAAGCATCCGCGATGGATTTTCGTAAACGAAGAAGGCCGACCGGACAATCACTTCCTACGCAAATTCAAGCGCATCGCGTTACGTGCCGAGGTGAACTGCGGACACTGCGCCGCACCGTGGACCGCAGGACGGTATCACACGACGCGCAAGATTCAGGTAACGTGCGCAACACATCCTGTCTGCCAGCACCACTACCTGCATCGCTTGCGCAAAACATGCGCGAGCAATTGGGAAGCGAGCGGCGTCCCGGTTCGCACGATTCAGTACATGTTGGGGCACAAGAGTTTGGAAACGACACAGAAGTATCTCGGCATCACGAATTTGGATTCGCTCACCGATAAGATTGACGCGGCGGGAAAGGTTTGAGCGAGTTTGGGTGATGGAGCTACGCAAGGGGGCTGTCATGGAACGGGAGGCGTTATGGACTGGAAGAAATGGAAGGCACCGCTTATCGGCATGCTCTTGCTAGCGGGCATGTTCGTTGCGACTTTCGGCTGGTTTGCTTTAGCCTGCCCAAAGACTTGAACGAGCGGCTGAACGCTTGGTTGGCAAGGGTATAATCCCCTCATCTTCAACACCGCGACTGGAGAACAAATGGCGCTTAACATTCGCAATCCTCACAGCAACGTTTGGACAGAGTGGCACGTCGGGGAACCCGCACCCGGTTATGAATACCTCTCAGAGATAGCCATCTTTCAAGCTGACGGTGATGAGTTGAAACTGGTTTTGAACGCCTTAAAATTGCCAGCCGAAAGATCGGACGAGCAATCACCACTCTACCGTGTGTCCTGGCCTTCGTGGGAGGGCGGCATACGCATGAATCGAACAGCAACAGTGCGTGCGCGCTCCCGAGAAGAGGCGCTTACCGAGACAGTTGTAATGCTCACCAAGGTAGGCTTCGGATTAAATGAGATAGGTAAGATGGATGTCGAAGAGGTTAGCGGTACTGTCGCCGAGAAATCCTAATGCCCCGTGGTCATCCGTGGCTATGTGAGGTTCCCCATGCCAGAGCACGCTTGGAAATATTGTCCCGAATGTTCGAGTCGAAAAAATCTGACCAAACTTTCGACCTTGTATGACAAATGCCCCAATTGCAGTGGTCCACTGCGGGAAGGTTACTCGGATTACGCTAGGGGAAAGGGAGCAGGCCGGAAAAAAGCCGGTGGGAAAAAATCGGGCGGCAGCAAATAAAGAAGTTCGCTCTATTCCATTCGCACGAGTATTTGCATGAGCCTTGCCACAATGAGTTGGCTCTGACCAACCAAGCGAAGGCGAGTCAGTTCTCCCTTCTCTTCGGTGTCCGGGTCGTCCTTACACTGCTCCCATCCGCCGAACACTTCCTCAAGGTCTTTCGTTCTGCGGTGAAATTTTCGCGCTCGGTCCACTTGTTCGATGAACGCGTACACCACAAGCACAACTACCGTGTACAAGACGGACAAATGCAACGCAAAACAAGCAACGACAATCAGCCACCACACTCTGAATGATGGATTCATCTGGTTCCTCACTCTGCTTGAGAACTACAACTCGAAGCCAAAGCTACCGACGCAGGCCTGCCCATTCCGCCCTCGCCTCTTGCAATTGCGTTCAAGTCGCACGCTTCGTCTTCAGTTTCCGTTTATCGACAGGAGTCGGAACGTAATCGCGACACCGACATCCTGGGTAGAGGCATGGATAAAAGAAGTCAAAGCCAACGCGTAGTGGTTGATGGATTGTTGTGCCGTGGTCGCATCGGCGACACGCTTTCTTGCCTACGCCAGGACGTGCCAAAGATTAGTCCTCGTCCGACTTCTAGGCTTTCTTAGGATGTCTTTGCGCCACTCGGCTCTAGCCTCTTGTAGCTGAATCACAAATACTTCGCGGGGAGCCTCGTGCCTGTTCGCTTCCCGGCTACACATCACCCGTGCCGCCTTGCCAAATTGCAATAGCTCAGACTCCGTCATGTTTTGAAGGCGCGTTCGAAGTGCGTCGAGATTAAACGCGGTGGTGTCTACGGATTGCATCAGTCTGCCTTGTTCAGTGTGGAACAGCTGGCGGTCTGTTTGGTAGGTGGATAATAAAACGAACATAGTTGGAAGCGGTGCGCCCGACCAAACAAATCCTTGTACGTTGCGTCAACGAACGTATAGATGACGTTGTTTTGATTTTCGATGTTCTTAACCTCATCTTCTGTAAGGGGGCGCGGTGAATCTAAAATTTGCTGGGTTTGCTGGCCAGCAACAATGGGTGTCTTGCTCGCAGCAGACTGCGGTGCTGGCATGGTCGAAATTGCAAATGCGAGAGCGTTTTCAGGGGTGGTATCCTTTGGGACTATCACCAAACGCGACCCCGTTACAACATCTATTGCTAACCCTTTTCCCGCGTTAGCTATCGAGACTATGACGTGAATTTTGTCACCTGCTTTCGGTGGGGTGGGCATTGAAACCGTAGCTGCGAGATATGCGCGCTCGGACATGTGGAGCGTTTGTGCCGAAGTCACGGCGTTGGCTTCCGTGGCAGCCGCACTCCGCTTGACGGCTTCGTTCATCACTTCGGTCGTACTCTTCAAGGCGGTCAGCGTATCGGCGGTCTTTTGGGAACTTGTGAGCATGTTCTTCAAAACTCCCTGCTGGTCGTTAAAGTTTGCTCGTTGATGCCCTTCTTGCCGGATGCCCATGTATATCTCGCCTCCGATAAGAAGGATGACGATGATTTCAAGAATCAGGTCCCGAGTAGATATCCGAGAATCCCAGCGGTGTTCAAGCTGCCGCAAGTAGAACTGCGCTTTTGCCAAGACTGCAGGTTCTTGTTCATGCCCACAAGTCGCTAACTGCGCAAAGTAGTCGTTCGCTCTCTTCCGTAGTTCTTTTTTAGATAATTTTTCTAGTGCCTCGACGCTGATGGATGGTTCTGGTGGAGGGGGCGGAACCGTCGCGGCACTCATTGCTGCATACTAACTCGTTTCGTGCCGTCCTTGCTACATCAATCCTTCACAACCTGCCGTTCCAACACCGTCGCCGTCTGGTCGTTTCCAAAAGCAACTTGGTACTTGAGACCATCGGTCGTATCGAGGATTGCTTTGATAACGGCTTCCACGATCTTGCCGCCCGGCATGGAGACGCGGATGTGGTCGCCGACTTTGGGCTGTTTGGCAGGCATGCGTTGAAGATATCGTGGCGCATGGTGCGCGGTCTAGTGCACACTTGCCGTCTGCACGTCGTATCGAAGGGAGCTAGTTTCCATGAAAAGAGTCGCGGTCGTCGCTGCCCTGATTGCCACACTCAGTCTAGTTCTGGGCATCTCTGCCCAAGCGCCTTGTAACTTCAAAGCCGTTGAGAAGCAGCAAGCAGTGCTTTCCCAGCAAGTCTTGGTTCTTCGCACAAATTTCCTGACTTTTTGGAATATGGCTTTTCCGAATGGGCACGCACGTCTGCATGATAATGAAGCCGAACGAACATCCGCTTGGAATCCAAAACTAGACGAAGAGCAAAGGAATGCTCCCAAGATGAACGATGGCCTTGGTTGCATAGTCTTTTACAAACCAAATCTCCCCAGCCTTTGTGCACCTCCTGACGTTCGAGCGCAACTGGCGATGGAGGCGTTGCGCGAGGATTGGGAGAACGGCAAAGTAGCCCCGAAGGATTCGTTATTGGAAACGATAAGACCGACAATTGCACTGACTTGGGCGGAAGAGCAAACTATGTTCTGCATTCTGCGCCCCGAAGCTGATTACATTAGTCTGGGAGACCAATTACAGAGTTGCACGCCCAAGGACGCGAAGTGATTGCGGGAGGAGTTTATGAAACTACACCGTAAGAACCAGATTGAAATTGAAGTTATGCTCCTCAACAGCTTCATACGCAGACGCATCGCAAAGACTCAACAAGCGAGTGAAAAACTCACACTCCGCGACCTGGGAATACAAAACGCGAAATTGAAGCGGATGCTTGCGGCGAAAGAAGACCCGTACGCGGGCCTTGCTCGCTCATCGAAGAAATTAGCTAAGGAGCGAGGAAGGAGAGACAGGAGGATTGACCTACAACACCGGAAGGTCCGCGACGTGCTGCGTAGGTTTGTTGAATCCCAAGCGCCGAATGCGACCCGTAGGGAGATGAAAGAGACAATCAAGGAAATCGAAGAGATGATAGCCGAAAGCGTTGAATTCATCCTCAAGCAGGTCTAGGATTCCCCGGTAACGATTTCACAAGAGACCGCTCTATTCCACTTCTCGACCGCGCGGTCTGCTCCCGCCTTCTCCGGTTTCCAAATCTTGACTTCCAGCTTCGTGCCGCGAATTTCATCGCCGGGACGAAACACCTCACCTTCCGTTAGCAAGGTCAGTTCGTCACCATTCTCAAACAGCGTTCCGTGGTAGCCTCTGGTAATAACGGAAACATGGTGTCGCGTTCCCTTCAATTCGGGACGATATTCACGCCAGCCCCACTCTGTCGCCTCCGTGTTGCCGTACACGTTCATTTCATAATCGCGGCACGTCTGTTCCAATTCGGAGATGAACGTCGGCTCGGTCCTCACATCTTCGAAGAGCACGATTTTCGCGTAAAACATTGCGTCGTTTATGTCTCCGTTCTCCCCTAAGTCGGAGCGCAACGTTTTAAGATCGTGTTGGATGGTGTACGGGCTGTCCGGCACGGCGGTAAAGTGCTCCACCAGAAGAAAGCCAGAAGCGCAGATTATTGCGTGCTGCCAGTCAAACGGCTTGTATTTGGGGTAGCCAATTGGTAGGACCGCACCATGCACGAAGACTACTTCGCCGCTGTCGTGATCGAAATACACATACGGGCCGTAAAACTTAACGCCCCAGCCGAGTTTGCGAATTTGTTGTGAATGCGCGCCCTCATGTAACGCGAGCCTGAACCGCTCGCGCTTATCACGCTCTACTTTATTCATGGTGCGCTGGAAGGTCGCAACTTGTTCCTCCCAGTCGGGGACTAGGCGCTTCTCTTCGTCTGTGAGACGTACGTCTACTCTCATTGATACTCCTCGTCCGCCACTGCGGACAAAATTGAAAAGAGGGAGCCGTTGTCGGCCCGCCCCTTTGCTTTTAAGTTTTCTTGCTGATTCTTCTTGCGCCGCTGCGCGTCCGGTCCTGCGATGACTAATCCGGTGGCTGCGCGACCGTGGGAGTACTCGTCGTCACTTTACCGGTAACGCCGTTAGGCAGAAGAGGAATTTTTCTCAGGACAAGACGCGTATGCGTCGAAGCAATGCCGTTAAATGGAAGGCCAGATTTGGCCAGCAAAGAAATGCCATACCTGTTACTCCTACGCAGGCTCGAAAAGCAGACGAGTCTATCAGGCGAGGGAATGCAAACGGGTACGAGATTAGCGACGCAACTAGCAGCCATCGAACTATTTTTGCAGTGGGGTCGAGTGGCAAATCCAAATCGCCGCGTCGTCTAATGGCCCAGAAGACAAACCAGACATTTAGAATCGCTATGAGGGTTCCCGTACGCATTGACTCGCCGCGATTATATCTGACGAAAGTCCCGGAACCCATTTGTACGGTAACGCCGTTTGGACTAAGCCGCTGTCGCGGCGGACGCGATGGCGTGTAGTGCTCGCAGGGACCGCAGAGGTTTAGTTTCGGGGTCACAGAGAGGAGGTCCCTGTGACCCAACTTCGAATAAGGATGTTAGAAGAACTCCAACGCCGCAACTATTCTCAAGCTACAACCCGCAGTTACATTCTTGCCGTAAAGCAGTTTGCAGAGTACTTCGGCCAGTCTCCGGAAAAGCTAGGCGCCGAGGAAATTCGCCGTTACCAACTGCATCTGCTGAACGATAAGAAACTCACCCCAGGCACGGTCGGGATCCGCATGTCGGCCTTGCGCTTTCTTTACAAGAAGACCCTGAAGCGTCGCGATCTCGTCTTCGATGATCTGGTCTATCCAAAGAGACCCAAAAAACTACCGGTCGTGCTGAGTCCGGAAGAAGTCGCACGGCTGATTAAAGCAACACTTCACCCCATGCATCGCACCATCCTCATGATTCTCTACGGTACGGGCATTCGCCGAACCGAAGCATCGCTGCTGAAGGTGAGTGACATCGACAGTCAGCGCATGGTGATTCACATTCGTCGGGCAAAGGTTCCCAGGACCGCGATGTTCCCTTGAGGCCCAAGCTGCTGGAAGCCTTACGCGATTATTGGCGCTGGAAAAAACCTAAGGACTATCTATTTCCCAGCACCATCGGTCATCGTGGTTCGGAACAACCGATCTCCGACAAGACGGTTTGGAATATCACCAAAGAGGCTGCCCGGCGTGCCGGCATCCAGAAAAAGATTGGGCCGCACACTCTGCGGCACAGTTTTGCCACGCACCACATGGAGGCCGGGACGGATCTACGAACCATTCAGCTGCTGCTGGGACACGCGCACCTGGAACATACGGCCGTCTATTTGCATCTATCACACCGGCACCTGCAGACCGCGATTGACCCACTCGATCAACTCGCCATTCCTAAGCAGGAACAACCGCAGACAGAGGGTAAACCGTAGTGACCCGGCCGCCCTGGGAGGTGGCCGACGTCATCCGCATCGCCGGCAGTAGGTTTCGGAAACGCTATGGCACATCCTTGACCTGGCCGCAGGTCAAGGTGCTCCGCGCTATTGCCCGTTGCCGTACTGCCGCACTGGGCGGCCACCTCGATGTGTGCACCGGTTGCGGATATGTCACCGGTATTTCCTACAACTCCTGTAGGAACCGGCATTGCCCGAAGTGTCAGACGGGCGCTCGCGAGACCTGGCTCGCCAAGCGCCAACAGGAACTGTTGCCGGTGAACTATTTCCATTTGGTCTTCAGCGTGCCGCACGCGCTTGTCCCGCTGATCTGGCAGAACAAGAAGGTCCTGTTCACTCTCTTGTTCGATGCCGCTGCTGCCACTTTGCTGAAAGTCGCTGCGGACCCAAAATATCTCGGTGCCGAGATTGGCTTCCTCAGCATCCTGCACACCTGGGGACAGACCTTGCAACCGCATCCGCACATTCACTGTGTTGTGCCCGGCGGAGGACTTTCGCCTGATCACGAGCGCTGGCGTTCCACACCCGCCCACTTCTTCTTACCGGTGAGGGTTCTCAGCCGTGTTTTTCGTGGCAAGTTCGTGGCCGGATTGCGACGCGCTTTTCGCGCTAACCGATTGACATTCCACGGAGAATGCCTACCGCTGGCCAATGGAAAAAACTACGCGGCATTCTTGCGCACGCTGTTTCGAGAAGAATGGGTGGTCTACGCCAAGCCACCGTTTGGCGGACCAGACCATGTCCTGCATTATCTGGCTCGGTATACCCATCGCGTGGCTATTTCCAATCACCGCATTCTCACCGTCAGCGAATCGGAAGTCACCTTCCGATGGAAGGACTACGCGCACCACAACAAACCACGCACCATGACCCTGACTTGCGAGGAATTTCTGCGCCGCTTTCTTCAACACCTCTTGCCAAAGGGATTCCCACGCATTCGCTACTTCGGGTGGCTCGCCAATCGCAGACGCAGCAAACTGCTTCCGCTCTGTCGCGTTCTTCTCCCGCACCCGGTGGCAGAGACTTCTGCAACTCGACTCTGCCAGCCCGCTCTCTGGCGATGCCCCCGCTGCCTCGGACCGATGTCCGTGCTGCAACGGCTGACCGCCGCACAGCTCCTTGAAACCGGAGGGAGACAGGAATGCATCCTTGACACTTCCTAACCTTCAACTCGGCTTCACTCTGAGCGGGTGGCCTTCATCTCCGTTGCTGGGGGTGTGTCCGTACCTCTGGAAAGTCATGACTTCGAGTGTGGATGATTTGCTTTGGCTCATCAACGTCCATCCTAAATCAGAATTGTCGGTGGGTGTCTTGCCTCGCAGACGGTGCTTCTCGCTTTTCCTTACCAAGAAACACCATTGAAAACGCATAAATAGTTGCCCACACACCGCGCCAGCGGCTTCCTCCAAACGGTTCTATCGAAAGTGCTCCGGAATTAAATCCGTCGTGTCCATCCAAGTCTATCTGCCGGACCACTTCCGATAGAGAGCTAGCGTTAATCAGGGCCTACTCTGCTGGAACCTTATACACCTCAAGTATTCCGTCATCCAATATCGCGAGCAGGCTGCTGTCGTGTGACAAAGCCACTCTACTCCTGTGTTCCATAAAGGGTGGAATCCAAGGAGAGCCTCCGTTAAGTTTGTGTGTGTAAGTGGCTCTTTTTTCATGAAGGTCGTAGACCACAATGTGATCGTCGGCAACGAATTCCATATCCAAAGCCGCGCTACCGCGCATTCGCGTCTCTATGCACGCGAATTTGTCGCCGCCGACGGAAGTCGCTACCCGCGAGAACGAAAACTTCTTTGGCAAATCAACTCTGAACAGCAGCACTCCATCGAGCGTAACAACACTCATTTCCTGAAGGTCTACTATCGCTAACGTCGAATCGTTCACAAAAATTGGTCCGCGAGTTCTAAAGGTGTTGATGTGCTGTCCAATTCCGTCAGGGTGAAATGGGTGCCACGGTTCGTCAATTTTACGAAGACAAAGTCCAAAATCTGGTTTGCAAAGGCCGACGAGCAGCGAATCTGTGAAATGGACGTTAAATACCTCCTCTGATGACCACGCAGCAATAGGTCGAAACGTTCGAGCGTCAAGCAAGCTGCTACCTGCACGAGTCTGCACGGAAAACAGTTCTCTGCGAGGAGACATCCTAATCTCGTTGCAAGTGTTGGGTGGCGAAAGAACCTGACTCTGAATCACTCCGAACTCATTAGACAACAACTGAATCCTGTCACCCAGGCAAGCTGCAAAGCTTTGCTTGCCTAACGGGCCAATCGTCGCGTCGAAGTAGCTTGATGGCCATTGTCCAGAGCGTTCTATCTTGCCACTGCTCGTGTCGAGAATAAGAGCAGACAAGTGCGAAGGTACAGGGGTAGAAGTATTTATTTTCCTGTCGGCGTGTGGGTCATCGAACTTTGACCACGCGACGAGAACGCCGTTGTCCTCGGTAAAAGCTAGCGACAAAGGGTCAAGCACCCCACTCCAATATGGCTCATATCCATATTTCCGCAGGTCAATCTTCAACAATGGGCGGTCCGTGCTAGCGTGAGGTTCGGGGGTGTAGGACTTCGTCTGTCCGCCGACCACGGCCCCTGCGGTCAGCAACAGTAGGGCGACTGTTCTTCCGGCAATGTTTTCTCTCACACGTTTGCTCATGTTGGACGTTCGTATGCCAACGCGATTCTGTGTTAGCAATCTCTGTGCCATCACTTTACAGGTCCCTTTAGGGACAGGAACGTTGAAAAGACTGGAGAATGGTCTTGGAGACTGTCGAACGGGTATAGGCCGTTCACTCCACTACCGCCAATTCAATCTGGCAGGGTGCTAGTTTATCTACTCGGACATTTTGCATCGGATAAGTCCCGATATGTCGCGTTACCGGACAAGTTCGTCCCAGTACCTGAAGAAAAGCCGCTGCTACTACGGCGGCCTTGGGGCGGCTTCCGCAGTACCGCTCCCAGTGGCCGCGCTGGTGGCGCTACAGTCGCTCGTTGGAGCGGGCTTCCGCCTCGTACATTCGCGCTACTTCATCCGATACCCATTGGGCGAATGCTTGCAGATTCGCTTTCTTTTGGATGGCGTTGTCGAGTGCCTTCGTCAAAGCCTGTTGGACGTTTGCCTGTCGCGCGTAGTCGATGGCTGTGCCGCGAGACGTATTCTTGGTTGGCGTGAAGGCAGCGATGATGTTCTTGGCTTGGCGGATTGACGCTTCATCGGCTTTTGCCTTTGCGTCTGCCGCCTCGCTCTTCCGCAATCTAGCGGTGAAATCATCGGTAGCGTTCTTCGCCACGGACTGATTCATCTTAGCTTCATGTTCCTTGCGTGCCGCGAACTTCGCAGGTTCGCAGCCAGGAACCCATTCCAATCTGTTTTGAAACAGAACTTCGTTCGTGATGCGGACAAGGTTTGGAACAGTCAGCGTCAGATTTCTCTTCTGCAACTCAATCGCGAGGATGTTGCCATTTCTCACTCCCGTCTCGCCTTCTGTGATGAGGCGTGCTGGGAGCAATGTCTTCGCAAACTCCGCGAGTATCCTCTCGGCCTCGTTCTTTTGGGCGATTACTGCAAATTCTTCCTGTGTAAACATTCGATTTCTCCTTTGTCGGCGCGTGGCCGTACTACTTAATTCCACGAGCGCGGTCTATTTGAGCGCTCCCATAAAGTCGAACCAACTTCTTGAACTGCCACAAATCCGTTCTCGCCAGATTGTTCAAATAATCGGCGTCGACCTTGACGTGTTTGGTGCCGTCCCAAAGCGAACTTGGAAGAGCCGGGTAGCCGTCGATGCCTTGGTTACGGTGTGCGTCCGCGACAATCGCCTTTAATATCGGAACAGGCGCGGATGCCATGCGGTGCTTACGGCGAATTTCTTCTAGGCGATTTTCTAAGGCTTCCAAACTGAAATGCTTGAGCCTGTTTTCTTCTGCGCGCAGATTAAAATCGTCGTAGCCGATTCCCTTAGCCTTCAATAGGGAGAGAATGTCCTCCACCAGCATTTCCCTCGTACGTTCAACCGCGCGTGTAGCCAGTGTCTTCATTACCTCCGGATTTATCTCAACCATGCTGCGGAATGTGTCGAGGGAGGGCGCAACATCTTCCCCCATGAATTCGCGGCACAAAGATGTTATCAACCGCGTGTTGGACTCGCAGCGGATTAAAGTCGGGAATGCAGAAAATATCTGTTCTAATCCGCGCGCTGACTCCTGTTGGAAATGCGCAGCATGAACTGCGCGCTGTTGGTCTTCTAAAGTTTTGAACATTGTTCATCTCCTTGTTGCCCGTATTTAACGAGCGGTTCCCCCCGACGCCACAATCTGCGTTGGCGTGATTGGGGGACTCTGCCACTTTCAAAATTTTGAGTGCGGTTGAACTGGTTGTGGCCTGTGATGAAGCGACCTTTATTGCGAACGTGTTGACGGCAGCCACACGCACAAACTTTTGCCGACATCACAGCGCCCCAAATCTCTGGTGGAGCGTTGATTGCTCCCGCGACGTGTTTTCAGCCGCGCGACAGCGGTAACACTGGTAGGCTTTCCCTTGCGCCTTATACGCTTCCGAGATGCTCACCGGAGCCGCTTCCGGCAGGCTTCCACATTTGCAAGAGAGCGTTGTCCATCCACTCTCACTGGGAGCCGGGGCTGGCGAGGTGGCGGTCTCCTTGGCCTTCTGTGTGGCTAAAAATTGCTCAAATTCGAAAAGTTTGTGGCCAGGAATCCCGACGATGATGCCGTAGCGAACAAATTTCTCGGTGGGGCCTTCGTTCTCCGTCAGCATTTGAAATATATTCGTTTGTTCGTACATCTTGGCGAGGTGACCATTGGCTTTGCTGCCTTGTGCGTTAAGAAGTTCGTGATAATCGACATTCCCTTGCTTCCAGAAATCTAACCAAATAACCTCCATCTGGCAGATTCCGTACCCGCGCACGAATGCAGCCACGTCTGCCGCGCCCTCTTTCAGTGAGACGTAGCATTCGGTGTCGCTTGGGTCCACGAAGTTCTCGCTTTGTGGGTCGTTATAAGAGCTATTCACCCAATTTGTCATCCAACGAAGTTGGTCGAAAACTAATTCTTGTTGCGCGAGTAATTTATCTATCAACCCTTGGTCGGCGAGTGAACGATTGAGCGACCAAAAATCGTGCACTGTCTTCACACCTGCGAACTGCGCCTCTATTTTCTTTGCTTCTCGCTCCCGCTGTCTTTCCAAACGCTTACGTTCAGCATCGCGCGCTCTGGCTTCTGCCGCTACGATCTGGTCGGGTGTTTGTAATGCCGCAATCTGCTCTGGGCTCAAAATGGATTTGAAGGGCGTCTTACGGGGGCGACCGGGCTTGCGTTTTACTTCCAATTCGTCATCCATAAACTACTCCTCTGCGGCGAGTGCCGCGTGTGAATGCCCCCGTGTGACCATACGGGTCGGCTAAATCCTTATCTGAAATTTGCGCTCGGTACGGCCATCACCGGTAGGGTGGTTGGATGGAACCGTCGACGTGGTGACTGCCCCCTGCCACTGCCCCCGGGTGTGTCCGAATTTAAACGTGTCCTAGAAAATTGGTCAGAGCACGGCTTGTCACGAAAAAGTTCCCGGCGAGTAGAAGGGGCCTTGGGGTTGGTCGCACTCGGCAGAGGGGGCACCCTCCGAAAGGGGACCCTAGTCACGAGAAAAATTTTTAATCAGGACGCCCGGGAGCGGGAGAGCAGAAAATTTCGGGACGACGATATTCCGGCTGGCGCTACCTACGAGAACCACGGTTGATAATCGTTGCGGGATGGTCTTACTTGCGAATCAGAATTTTGCGAACTGTTGCTGGATACCACTTGCCGCCGCTGCGCGTCTTCACGGCTTCCGAATTCAATCGCTTGGCGATTGACTCCCAGTTGCCGCCGCTGGCGTGAAGTTCATTGATGTAGTTCAGTACTTCTTGCTCCCCTTCATGCGTGCCGTAAGGCTTGCGGCCTTCACAACGGCCCGTGGTCGCCTTCCTCCGCTGGCGCGCCGCGCGTAATTTCAATACGAGATTGGATTTATCCAGTTGATGTACCGCGCCAAATATCTGTCTCATGAAAACTCGGTTCGGGTCATCGTTGCCCAGTTCCGGCTCCGTTGCTGAAATCAGCGTGAAGCGGTTGGTGAAATACTGGTGAATCAAATTCTCTTGGACGCGTAGGTCGCGGGAAAATCGGTGCAACGCCTCCACGATTACCGTATCGACGCCGTTGCTCATCAAGGCGACGAGCATAGCGTCGAGTGCCTCTCGGCTTTCCAGCGTCCCGCTGACGCCCTCTTCTACGAACCACTGCGCGATTTGGTAGCCGTTGGACTTCGCCCACTTCTGAATGGCAGCCTTCTGACGAGGGAAGCCGTCGCCTTCCACTTGACTCTTGCCACTGACGCGGAGATACCCGAAGGCTTTCTTGGTCGGTTTGGGCGTGGTTTCCATTCTTAAAGCCTACTTGAAACCCATCGTCTTGTCAAGCCAATTCTGTAGTATTGGCTATGTCGCGTTCCTGCAATGTCGGCCTTGAGGGGCGTTTTAAGACCTTCCGGATGTCGCTAAGCCATAGTACCAGTACTGACTTAAGAACGTGTCCCAGCGGGCTTCCCAGCCGCAAGAACGGCCCGTCCTGCGTGTTTCCAGGGACATACCCTGCGACCGGGCTATGTTTCTACGTCCAAGTATATGAAAAAGCGTCGGTTACGTCGATTTTGGACTGAAAATTCCGATTTTGGCGAACAAAAGGCGAACTCTAGAAACTTGCCTGACACGGCCCACCACCCGTTGGCGGCGTCTGGTGACGATTCCCGAACCCGGCTTACGCGTGCCCGAGGGCCAAAAACTGCTTCCCGTTTTGCCACTCTTCTCCCGAAAAACGCCTAATAACACAAAGAGGGTCAAAAATAGACCATAAAATACTCTCTCTGTGTTATTAGGAGAAGAGTGAATAAACCCCTTTAGAATCAGTGGCTACACGATTCTCCAGTTTTTCAACTGCACCAAAATTGTGCAATCAATTTTCGACTCGATTCCGAAAAACGTGGAGAAGAGTGAAAAACGCCGTAACTACCTTTAGAATCAATGGCTCCACGGTTCTCTACCGATTTTTACCGGAGAAGAGTGTAGAAAAGAGTGGATTTTGGCCCCGTGGACACTCAAAACAAGGACCAGCCGTAAGCCTTACCAGCCTAATGCACCGCCATCATCGTTCGGCTTCGGGATGTACTTCTCGTACTTCTGGCCGTTCGCCTTCTCCACGATGACGCGGTCTAACTTGGCACGGGAGAACATCTGGAAGGCACGGTCAAACAAGTCGTACTCTCCGGACTTATATGCCCCGCAGTGCTTCTCAAAGTCGCTACGCCCCAACGCAACCAATGTCTGGTGGGCTCCACGGTTCAATTGACGGCGCATCTTCTCCGTTAACTCAATCATCTTGTCAGTGAACACCGCCATACGGTTCGGTACTTCCTTGGAGAAGTGGACTTGGCGGATGATGAGTTCGCGCTGGAAGATTTTAATAGCGCGGTCCACGTCTTCCTCTTGAACCTTATCGGAGCCACGGGAGAAGGCTGACATGAACGCATCGACCAGCACGTGTTTTTTGTAGCGGACCTTCGTCTTAATCTCCCCCGGCTGTGATGACCAGAACAGAGACATGGTGAAGTTCGCGCCTTCATCCATTGACATCGTGGAAATCGAAGAGAGCATCAGATGAAGACGACGGAACAAATCAGCGGCCTTGTCTAAGTCGATGTCTGGCGTGTCGCCAGCATCAACTGGAACGCTGTACTCCGGGCGAAAACGGTCAAAGAGTCCGAGTCGCGTGCGGTTCGGCAACGACTGCATGTACACTTCGCCATTCTGACCTGCGATGTACATGCCCAAGTACGCTTTGTCGGAGTGCTTCTTCTTCCCGGCGAGGGTACGTGACACGCTCCGATTTTCCGCGAGTTCGATGATAGCGGTGACAATGCCCGGATTGCGTTTCGGGTCGGCCTTCTCACCCAAATCGGCAACTTCATCGATGTAGGCGATGATTGGCTTGCTCTCAGGATGGGTGAAGAAGAAATCTTTCAATCCCGCGCCCGAGTCGATGCCATCCATAATCTTGCAACCGAAGCCGTCGAGCGTGCCGACACGCTTCGCGCCTTGTTCGAAGGCCGCGAGCACTCGTCTCCACGCCCATCCCTTGCCGCTGCCTGATTCACCAATCACGGAACCGTACAACATGGCGTCCGTGTCGGCGTCCTTGAACTTGATGCCCTTGCCCGTCATCAACGCGCCCACAATTACGCGAGTCGCCATGAATGCGAACTGCGGGGCCAGAGTCGTGCCAATTGTCGCGAGTTCGACGTACTCATGCATGATGCCCGTCATCACCGTGGAATCGAATGACGGAATCTCGGTAACGGCCTCCACATCCTCTTCCAAGACGGATGGGTCTGTGATTGTATTTCCTCTGGCCTGTTGTTGGCTCTTCCACTGATTCAGTAACAAACTGTGGTCCTGCCCAGCGGGATACTTCGCGAATGACTTCGCAATGCTCTTAACTTCGCTTTCCGGCAAGGGCGGAACGCACTGCTCCTGATTCAGGCGGGTCAGTGTCGTTAGAATCTCTTCCTCGTTTGCTCCCCCTTCTCTAAGGTAAGCAGCGCGGCTTGCAAGCGCGTTGTTGCGCCCGCCCTCGTGGTAGAGACGCACCTCGCCAGCGGCTTCCTGTGTCTTTGGCTTCGCGCCGTATTGCGCCGCCTTCACCTTGATGAATTCCAACAATGGCGCGGGAGCCTCTATAAACGAAGCGCCCGGATTGATAGCGGTGTATTGGGTTAGCGGCTTGGTCGCATCGTTATTCGGGTAAGCCCAACTACCCGCGCTCACCACGTAGCGATTGTTAATACGCGCCGACAGCAATTCGCGGCCTTCTTCGTCTTCAATGGACACGTTGCCCATCGCCCAAGATGCCGCGCTCTGGCGGAAGATGTAGTGGCGTCCGCCTGAAACTGTACGAGTGCCGTAGGTCTGGATAGGTCCGTGCTGCGCTTCGTACTCAGCAAGCAGCCCGGCATCATCGTCTAGTCCCCACAACCCGTTTTGCTTGCCAACGATGCCGATGTTCGCGAACGGGTCTTGCCCGGCCCAAGCGAGCGCAGTCTCAAGATGATTCGTAGCCTTCTCTTCCCAACCGGGAACCATGCAACGTTTTGTTCCACGAGGAAAAAAGATTACGTGCCCTCCCACTTCAACAAACTTCTTAGCAATAGCAGCGGCCATCGGTTGCGGCTGAATTGCCGTCATGAAAGCGTTTGGAAGGGCACTCACTTCGCACCCCAATCCACAATTTCCGCATCAACCGCTAGGTAGCCCTTTCGGGTCACCACGGCTTTAAATGAAACAGTTGCGCCCGTTCTTGGCGTACCCGACACGATATTTGCACCGTGTAGGAAGTGCTTCAAAATTACGCCGCCCTTATCTTCGTGAATGAAACCGAAATTTCGGTCCTGAAACCAAACGTTTAGCGTTGCTTGAATCTTCATAAACTTCGTCCTTCGTCTCACCTCTGGCAAGACGTTCACATCACCTGCTTTCTCCCGGAGGTTGCCGAAGCGTTCTCCGCGCTTACCACGTTCTACTTCTACTGCGTATTTCTACTGCTCTTCACAAACTCTTCCCAGCACCGGAGTAACCTGGGGTGGAATCCCCATCTCGCCAACATCTCTTCAAACGTCATACGAACTGGAAGTTTAAAAGAACGTTGTAGCCTGCCAGCCAGTCCACCACGCCGCTTGACCAGTAGCCCGGAGTAATCCCAGAGAAATATGCGGTGGCGCTTGCGGTGGTCATCGGAACAGACTGCGATAATGCGTTCAACACGACCTGAGTCTGATTTGTGACATCGACACCGCCACGAAAGAATTTCTTCGAGGCGATAAATTGGCTGCAAAGTATGGCGTATTTTTGCTGCTGATTCAGAAGGCTAGCGTCCACCGAACCAGATGCTGGTGGTATGCCGGTGAAACCCTGGTTGATAAGGCTGCCTGTAGGCGTGCCTTGTGGTTGATAGTTACTCATATAGTTCTCCTTAAAATTCCAGTCGGCCATCCGGATGCAAATAGGTATGTCTAGACGACAACGTCTTTTCCGCCGTTGGCACTTCCCGGCTGTGCCTGCCGTCATGAAAACCTTCGATACCACGGAAGGTTGAAATCCTTTACGCCCGCCACCCTCATCGTGGGGATTCGCTCGCACTCCCCCTCGTGACCCAACACATACTCACAAACGCTAATTCGCGCTCGTCCCAACTCGCCTACAATGCTCTTGCTCGCGCACTGAGGTTTGTCCTGCTCATAAAATCGTTCCACCGCACACCCCGCCTCGGCTTTCGCCTGCTGAAATTCCAGCGCGTATGCCGAATTAGCCCGGGCGCGTCGTGGTCACTGCAAAACTATTTACTGCCCGAGGAAATCTCGGACAGATTCACGAATTTTCTCCAACGAGATACGGCCATTCATCAGCCCATCTACCAGACTCTGCAAGTTCGTTGAATCTTCCGGCAGACCGAACGGCTTGAAGGTTTCACGCAACTCCACACAACGCGCTGAAATCGTCAGCAGGTTCGCTTCAACGCGAGGGTCGAGACGAACGGCTTCTCGGAACGCCGCAGTGAGAGTGCTGGGACGTAGACCCACCAGCAGCGCAGCCGTCGTATGAGAGACGCCAGCGTGCTTCAAATTTTCACGGGCGCGAGCCAGCGTGATTGAAATCATGTTTTCACCAAAGCCACAGCAACAATGCGCCGAGACAAAATTTTTGGCGCAGCGAGGACCCGAAGGGGATTCGAACCCTGCTGCGCGAAGAAAGGCGGGATGGGAAAAGGATTGAATCCTATTCCCATTTGACCGGTTCGATTTTTGCAGCCCTTCGACGGTCTTCGATAAGGTGTTATGGCTCACTAGGTTACAAATCATCGTGGGTCGTAAGACTCCGCATCATCATGCGGATTATTTAGACTTGTGAAGCCAACGTCGGCCCAGCCCGTGCCTTCCAAATCCTTGTCCTTGGGAGGGCCTTCCCGGGTGAAGGATTCCAGAGAACGACGACGAAAAGTTCCGCTCCCCGAATTGTAGCGGTAGCCGTTACCCTTAATCGTCCCGCCGTAACACGCGCCACCAGTCTTCAACGCGAGTGCGTCCTCCATCTCATCGGCTTCAATCGGATTGTCGTCCGCACTTACCGCCTGCTTCACGAATGGCATCAAGCCGAGAAGTTCCAGCAAATCCTGTCGAGGACGAATGACACCGTGGAACACCGCAGCCTTGATGACGGCATTCTCCCATCGCTGCCAATTTCTCCAAGCACGTTGTTGCTGTTCTTCTGTCGCGCCTAGCAGTTCTAGTGCATTGCTGTCCAGGCGCATCACCACTTCGTAGCGCGACGTGTCGTGGATGCCGGACTCGATGTAGTCGCGCACCAAGTCGTGGGTGTCGTGCCAAGTCCCCTCGAACATCGCGGGCTTGCCCAGCACGTAATAAGTCTCACCGAAATCTTTGAAGGTCATCACGTCGTCCACCACATCGCGGAAGTAAACAGGTTGTGTTTGCCAGCGCCAGACGCGCTCGTGGTAATTGCCTGCACGAATTGCTTGGCGGTAACGGAACAACTTTGCGTTGCAGCAGGTTATACGAGCGTTCTCGTGTCGCTTGTACCTTTCACGTGTTGGTTTGTCGAGGACTTCGTCCTTGCCACGGCGGGCCTTCATCACGCGGACAGAGAGCCCTTCCACGATGGACTTCGACGCGGCAATCAGTTTTTTCAAGCGTTCGACCCGATGCTGCAACATCTCCACGGGCACCAAGAAGTCAACCTGCACGAAATCCTCTCGCTCACTAATCTTCGTGGCGGGCGATTCATCGAAGAGCGCAATCAGGTCTTCCGGGTGCAGCATCAGCGTCTGGCGCATAGATTGCGCGAACTTAGGAGTAGCGGGAGAGGGGGTCTTAACACCAAACTTGGCGCGTACCGCCTCCTCTGAAAGAACTGGCTTCGGTGGCACGACTGAAGTGGCAGCGTGCTCTGGCGGGTCGTGCGGGAATCCCACTAGCCGCCCTGTGAATGCGCGTTTAACTTTGCGGAGGGGAATCATGCCGCACCGCCCATGCGCACACGTTCGATGTAGTTGTCCAAGTCATCTCGGAACAACACATAGTGACGCCCAAGTTTGTGTGCGGGGATTTGCTTTGAACGGATTGCTACTTCGATGAACCACACAGTGCTGCCGATGTAGGCAGCAGCTTCTCGGATGCGCAGACCACGACGGGCAGACAAATCAATTTCGGATACGGGTCGCATAGGCGGACCAAGACCTTTGTCTCAGTGCCTACTTGCCCAATATATTTCAGGGGAGTTTCGGCTTCGTCAGGGCAGGCTGGCTTGCGCCATTTCGGATACCCTCTGCTGGCTACTCGGTGCTACCAACAGGTTCCCTGAAGATGATGCGGGTATGGTGTTACTGTCGCCCGTGTTGAGTTATTTCCCGCCGTACCTGCGTCGGTGAGTTTACGGACAACCAACCAGTGCCAAAGGATAACACAGTCCCCGCCAAAAGTCAAGTAAAAACCGCATAAACACAGGCGATTTCTATGGTTGGCATTTAATAGTCCGTTAAATTCCAACTCCTTGCTACACGTGATACAAAATCCGGAGGTAATTAGACTGGGGAAACACCAAGCATTTTTGCGGGTTTTCGCTAAATCCAGCGTTCTCAACGCTAGCGCTGTAGCGAACCAACCGTCACCAACAGTTCTCGCCTCCCCCACTACGTGAAGTTGATTCCCTCCTCCTCCGCCATACAAAGCTTTGTACAGTCCGAAGAGATCCTTTACAGAACGTTCCGGAGACATAGTTTACACTTTCGGGCCAAAAGGGTTGTTTAAGGGCTGCAGAGTCTTCTCCTCCAGATCGATATAACCGAGATCATAGTCCATAAAGCTGACCAGCCAGATGCCGTCGTCGACCTCTTTGATACCCACCGCTTGACCTGCGAGAGCGGTACTGAGATTGATTTTCTTTTTGTAAATGCAGATTCTTCCGCAGCAGGTGACCAGAGTTGTCCGATCGTGGAAAGGATAGGAGAGTTCTCCGATGCCGCGATAAGGCCGTGTGGAAGGTTTGTAGACGTCGGCGGGGTACTTCATATCGAGAGCTTCATGGGGGCGCTCGTTGTTGAACTCATGAAGGAAGGCATCGAACTTGGCTTGTTGCTGAAGGAAGTTGGAAGCGGCGGGCCGGGTAGCTTCCATTTTTAAGGGGCGATTATCGGCGAGGAATCCAAGGCGAAGGGAACGGACACTCTCAATTCGCAGCAAATTGCCGGTGTAATCAGATTGAGATGAGAAGGCCGGTCTCCCCGCGGGATGCGATACGCTCCCAATGTTCGACGTGCTCGAGGCACAAGAAAAAAGGAGACCGGCTATGAAAAAGACTAGCACTGTTCGGGTAAATGG